>Ga0325414_1000478_pt1 | contig 32463 bp, 19 predicted proteins | sample PopdelMetagenome_8_FD_206183 | JGI IMG/M metagenome (GOLD analysis project Ga0325414, IMG submission 206183) | Populus deltoides microbial communities from Bellville, Georgia, United States - Leaf-PdKOR-R3 | ecosystem: Host-associated > Plants > Phyllosphere > Phylloplane/Leaf | place: USA... | reverse complement strand
AGAGAAGGATTTATACAAATGAAGGGTAAGGCTAGGGCAGGAAGGCTAAAATATTCTTCAATGCCAGACATCGAAGTATAAAACATAGGATCGAAGCTGATATGGGATCGTACGGGAAATATGAATACGGGAGCGTACCGCGTACGTATGAGATCGTACGCCGATAAAGATATATAATAAATCAAGTAAACCATTTTAATTATTTAAGGGATCGTACGCCATAAATATAAGAGTCTGTCCTTATTGGTGATATATTGAAAAAAAAAAAAAGATAAAAAAACAAAGTAATGAAAGTATTCTAAAAAAATTGAGGGTAGCAAATTTCGGAGGGTGTTTGTGAGTATAATAATAGATGCTTTTCGTTTTAACATTAGAGAAATGATTTAAAAATATATAAAATTATTTTTTTAAAAAAACACGAATGAAACAGCTATCACAAACACTAAAGTGAGCAATCTATCTAAAAAAAAACGCAACAACATTAGTCGCAAATTTGACCAAATTAAGGCCTAGAAGAACCTGCAGCAAAATCATTGCATATCGAACTGCAGGGAACAAACAAATTGTCTGCTGCTGAAAATCATCACGCTACCAATCAGAAACTGAACATATCATAAATCCAGTTCAAAGAATACATATCCTGCCCCAAGAATATAGTTATAACTTGCAACAATAATCCAGGCAAGTCGTTTCACCTACTCATGTTAGAAGTACTTCATGGCTATATATAAGATCAATCAACCTTGCCACCCCTCAACTCCTCTCCAGGAAAAACCAAAATTGGGCATGCAGCAAGTTGTCTAGGAGTATTAGAAACGAAGGTTCTGAATGATTCCAAAGGGTATCAGGGGTTACAACTGATACAAATGCACAAAGTTTCACAAGAAAAACACGCTCATTAGTAGAACAACTATAATCACAGAGGTTGTGAAAGAGCCAGCACCATGGATATATACTGAATGGCAACCAGACGTTGTAGAATTTGAAGATGGTGCCAGAGAAGTTGTGTTTGGCAAGGTGCCATTTCTTCCAGCACTACATAAGCAAAAACAAGGAGAGAAGAGATGTCAACAAACTACTCATGACAATCGGGAGTATCCATACCAGAGTTATTGAAATGCAGTACAAAGTGAATTAGACGTGGATGACAAGAGTGGAAAATAGAAACAAGAAAAGAAAAGTAGGCCTTTAAATCAATTAGAATCTTTAGTTTGTACCTTCCAGGAAATATACAGGAACCATGACCTGCACAAGTAAAGGAACATGAGAAGCTTCTTATGCAATAAGAAAACACTAGAAAAGAATGGACAAGCAACAGAAACTCTCACTTGTGAGAGCATCTCTGGTAAATTAAAAAAAAAAAGTTCCAATCTAGCAGTTGCGAGAATTAAACACACCCTACAAATGTTAACAGGACCTGCCACTTATCTTTGCAGTGAAGTAGCTTTTACGCTAGATAAACACCTATCGCAATTCATCTCACTAGCACATTAACGCTCATAAAGCAATTCATATCCTCACTGTAATGTAATTTGTTGTTTTCTTCTCAAATTCTATGTTACTAGAACTATTATTGCTTACTTGGGTCAGTGGTGGTGATGGTAGCCACACCTTTAAAATCACAAGTACCGGGAGACTTGGCCATCTTCTGGAAATAAGCATTGAAAGCATATGTTGAATGAGCAACAACATTATCTGGCTCGTAACATGGCTGCCCTTGTAACAAGTATGAGCAATCAACTTTTCCTGGTCCACAAGCCCAATCAAGAGCAGCTTGTAGCATCTTCGGGTCAGCACCTTTCTTTGCCACGCAGAAGGTTTGGTTTGTGGTGTCGTTTGCCAATACAGTACCAGCACCAGTCAAGTGTAAGGTATAAACTGGCATGCCATCGGCATCAAAAAGCCCCCAGTTCTTTTCAGATATTGCCCCGGGTCTCAAATCTTCATTATAGAGTTCATAAATATATGTACTAACTGCAATTTTAGGATGTTTGGGAGTGCCTGTGTTATTAAGCACATGCCTGATCAAGTTGCTGTTGTAAGTGTTAGCATTTTCAAGTGTTGCATCTGGCTCAGATGAGTCACCTTTGGAGGGCCAACCAGATTCCGTCACAAAAATAGGGACATTGGTGAAATTCAGATAGGACATAGCAAAATATGCTGCATCAACAATGGCATCAAAGACATTAGTGTAATGAAGGAGTGTATTAGCATCCACGGCTTCCTTGTCAGGAGGGAGGGGACGGAAAAGCGCATAATCCAATGGGATCACACCATTTGATTGCATGTAGTCGTAATATGGATATGCATTTAGCATGAAGTACGACCCTGTGGACTGCAAAAATTTAAGCAAGGGAACCATGACTGGATCCCAAGAGCGATTAAAAAAGGCTTGGGAAGGAGGGAACGAGTCAAGGATGATGGAAGAAGAGTGAGGGGTAGAGACTTTAATTTGGCCATCAAGATTGGAGGCAACAAGGGCAGAATGGATGAACTTCAGGGCAGAGACCAGGACAGGGGCAGCATTTGGGAGCGTAGTAAGGATTTCAGATCCAACTGCAATGGCTGTGATGTTGGTGGCAGGGACATGGGCTATTACATTTCGAGCAACCCAGTTGGCTGCCGTGGCATTCGATTGACCAATGCCAAGGATCTGGTCATTAGGAACAGAAACAGTTACACGGATGCCTGTGTTGGCAAGGGCAAGAAGCAGGGCTCGGTCTGCATCATAGAGCTTGACATGTCTAATATTCTGAGCCTTAAGAAGGGCTACCACCTGAGTTGGGCTTGGCATGTCAGAAATCGCTGTGCCAATGTTTACACCAATGAAGCCATCTGGAAAAAGGGGGGAAAATGCAATTCAGCAGTAGGATTCAGGCAAAAAGTGTTGATAACTATATTTCATACGAAGTATGAATGCAGACATTGCAATACCATGTTTAGAAAGAGGATCAGTCCTTGGCCTAAGAAAATCTGAAACACATAAAGGACGAGTGCATTTTGACATTGAAGAGAAAAATAGTCACTAGTCAGGCATGGAAAATAATTTCCATATTGTCAGAAACAAAGTTCTGTAACTTGAGCTCATTTGACACCAATCAGGTAGATATCCATGATCATCCATGCATTGTGTGCCTCATTTTTTACCCATACACAATTCATTTTTAAGGCATGATCACTTAATAATAGTGGCAAAAACAACTAGTGGATAAAAAAGAAACATAAATGCAAACTTGATTCCTTTCTACAATTACAGCATCTAGCAATTTATCTTTACCCTCTTTTGGTCTTATTCCAAAAAATGGGATCGAATTCGTCCACTAATCCCAATCCAGTTTGGAATCATGATACTAAAAGCCCCCCACTTTTCTTATCGAGAAAAACTTTAAGATGGCACCAACAGATGATGGGGCTCACAAATTCCTTTTACTGTTAAAATGCATGTTGTGTTTATCTACTTTGTACAGTCATACGTAACATTCATTGATCGTCTTCATGGCAGAAGACATAAATGATAATGTAAATACAGGCATCGTTATCTGTCTTCTTTTGCAGAGCTCACTGTGAGGACAATAATTCACATTTTCGCATATCTAACCAGCCGGATCTGCAGATCACTTTTCATTCCTTTATAACCAAAGACATGCAAAGGATACAAAGAATAGCTCATGGGCATTTGTGGCAAGTGGCCAACTAAAGAGGAAAACAATCTGACTTTCAAATTCTGGCTTGGGCCATATATGGAATAACATATCAAGAATTATGAAGGGTTGCGATATAAAAAATAGATTCATCAAGATTTTACTTATACCTCCATAGTTTGAAATATCTCAATATTACACCTTTAATTTTTAAAATGTTTCAATTTTTTCCCTTAATATTAAATAACTAACGAAAAGCTCACTTCTTTTGTACTTGTATTTTTTTTCCCTTTAAAATTCCCCAAACATATTGTAAAATCTTAATAGGAAACCTAAAAAGCCACTAAAGAAAGCCAAGAAAAAAAATATTTGAAAAGGCAAGACTATTTGGGATCTAGAAGGTAAGACTATTTAACGGTTGATGGTAACATACTAACTTCTTGGGATCTAGAAGGCAAGACTATTTAACGGTTGATGGTAACATACTAACTTCTTGGGATCTAGAAGGTAAGACTATTTGGATAGAAGTGAAACATTGATGAATTTGAAAAGGCAAGAGTGAAGTTTACCCTATCATGAAACATTCAAAGTAACGTTTTTATCCTGTCTATCACAGTATGTATTATGCGATTGTTAGCCCTTGAAGCTGGCTCTTCTAATACTGCTCCTAAGCTCAGGCACAATATTTAAGATACTTGTATATTATCTTAGAACTTAGATATAGAGGTTAATGAATTCCTCCAATCAGCAAAGTATTTTTTATGAGAAAGATGTTATTTGAGGTTCTTTATCTGGGGGGAGAAAACATGTTATTCGAAATGGGTTCCACTATGTAGTGAGTCACTTACAACCTGGAAAAGGTCATCTTTTGAGGTTGCTGCTATTTTTTGAAGAAAGGGAGGGTGCAGGTTCCTACATTTAAACTATAAATAATATAAAGTAATGTTATGGTGTCCAGGAAATAAATAACCCATCGCACAATTTATGTAGCACTGCCACCTGACTTTGAACATGGGTTTAAGCCTTGTCCGTAGGAGACCATCATCAACTTCAAAAATTTCCAAATATCAAATCTCTAGATACTCATAGGGAATACACGATAATAGGCAGGTTTATTCCTGAATACCATGACAATCAGATCTGCGATGAGGATGACTGCTATAATTTTAAAAAGAGCCCTGGGGATTAATAGAATAGCAGAGAAAGGTGATGGTTTTTGCATATTATATCCACTTGGGGGGAGGTATATGATGCTGTAGCGGAACATATGTATGCGACTGGTTGCGGTCCTAGTAGCGAAATGACAATGATAGCCTTGGAAGAAGTTTTCTAGGATTCCAATCCATTCAATACCAGATGCTTTTGCATCCTCGAGCTAATGGTATTTTGGTCCTACACCGTATTTATTAATATATGACAGCATCTGCTGGTCAAAGGACTGCCACATGAGCTGGGAAGCAATATGGTTGAGATTCCCCATTAAAAGAGAGGGTGGAGAAGAGATTAGAGGTTTTCAGCATAGGGAGAGATTATTATGCAGAGGCTTATACTCTGATAGCAACAGGTTAAATGACCAATTGGAGAGAAGATTTTTTTCATCATGCATACCATGTTTCCTTATGCAGGTTTCCAAGATAATAAGACATGTAATAAAGTCGAACAAGGTTGTGACTTCATGTTCAAGAATCCCACCCTACTGTTTTTTCAGACTTATTGACTAATTAGTACTGCTAACCTGCAAATTAAACCAAATAACACCTGTTTTATTTGAAACTTGATTATAATACCAATAATCCCGTCTCTCTGTTCAAACTAATCACTGAAAACCAAGCTTGTGTACTGCAAAAATTTAATAAGAAAAGGGAAAAGCAAAACAGAGGAATACCCAGCAAAGAGGCACACACGAATATAACTACAGAGCTACACAAAAGCAGACAACTTGAAATGAAAAGGAACTCGAGGTGAACGTAGAGAAAAGGCAAAAGCAAAATGGTAGAATAGAATGGCAACTAATGCCTGCAAATCATTGATTCAGGAGTGAAATGAATTAAAATAAGCTAGCTAAGAGCACTCAGCTGCAGCTAGTAATAAGATACAAGTACAAAACCAGAACAAACCAACAATTAGAGACTCAATTTAAGAAAAGCAATAAAACCATGAAAGCACAAAGAAAGAAGCTTATTACCTTCATCAGCAGAAACAACAGACACTGTCAGCAAGAAAAGCAGGAACAGCACAGCCATTGAAACTTCAGCTACAAATTAAATCTCTTATATCTTGAAAAGACCATAAAACTCAGGAAGGAAATCTATTATAAGACCAACCCAAACACATTAGAAGAGAACAAGAAAGAGTCCAGAAGAGAGAAAGCAGAGAGAAAAAAGTCTGCTCCTTTCGGGGTCTCTCTCTATTGTGGGAAGCGTTTTTAAACAAAACAGGGATGGGCTTAGTTTAGTTTAGTTTGGTTTAGTTGTGTAATAAAGAGACAGAGCGTGTGGGCAGGATTTTTTTATTTCTTCATGTAAATACTCTTCGCAACAGCTACATTGTAGAAAGAAACTAGATCATGACCTGCGGCATACGAGGGGGTTGCATGTGAGTTCGATTTTTTTAATATAAAAAAAATCAAATATAACTAATATGTTCTCTAGTAAAAACAAAACTACGTGGGGATTAATTAATTTGATATGAACTTGTTAAGTTAGCGAATCTAAGTATAATTTTAATAATTAATAAAAATATAGTTTAATTAAAATAATATTTTTTTAATATTAAAATGATAATTTATTAAATTTATCTATAAAATCCACAACTCAAATATTAAGATAGGATAAATCTGTTACAAATAAATCAATATAAATTATAAAATTTAATTTTTAATTAATTTAATGTTGTTTGATGTGATTAAAAAAGATAATTTTTTTTAAAAATAAATTAACATGCTAAATTCAAACTTTATAAAAAAGGTCTATCTGCAGGCTTTTTAAAATTAACAACTTTGTTTAAAATTAAATTAGAATTGTGATTTGAAAGAGGTGTATCTGCAGGCTTTTTAATGCGTGGGGGCAGAGGAGGGTCACCTCACGGCCTACGAGGAGAGTTCCAGAGCTGGATTCAATCAACGGTCATGTTCCAGGAAGAAGAAGCTCCCTTCTCTGTGTTTCTCCTCTTGTCCTGGAATGAGATAGCGATCGCCCAACTTTGCCACTGTGTAGCTCTGTACATGTTTCATTGTTTAGAATTCAGAGACTGTGAAAACGCATTTTAAAAGAAACCAAAAAACACGAAACTTGAGTGAATCTGAAGGCAGAGGTAGGGGGTTGGCTGGGCCCGACCCTGCAATTTCTTTTTTCTAGCCATTCACCTTTAATAATTTTAACCATTTTAACTTTTAAGATTTTGAATGCCCAAAGAAACGAACAAAAAAAAAAAACTGCAAAAGAAATCTTAATTTCTCGACGAAATCGACCCTAAACCATGGAGAAAAATGTGACTGGTGCTCCCTCTGGAGTCATCTCGTTGAACAAGAAGCAGCGAGTCGGGTTTTGTTCACGAAAAAAAGAAGAAAAAACCTAGCCCTCTTAAATATCTCGATGAATTTCCCGGCAAGATTTAAATTCTTTAATGGCATCTGATGTGTTTATGGCCACACACAAAAACCTTGTTATTTAACTTGATTTTCTTGTTGATTTCTAATCCCCATGAAAGACCTGACTTTTAGTGTTTGATATATATATATTTTTTTGGAATACACCTTTTAGATTGAACAAGTGTCCATTTTGTTGCGTGAATGTTAATTGATTATTTGAAATTGTGGTAGTAATGTGGTTTAAAGTATTTTTTATTTTTTTAGAAATGTATTAAAATGATATTTTTATTTTTTAAAAAATTATTATAATCTAAAAATATAAAGAAAACATTTTTAACGAAAAAGAATATTCAAAATTTAAAGAACCGATTTCTAAACAAACCCTAAAAATTGCCTAATATTGTTGTTTATCATGGGGAGCAGACCTTGATGGAAAAATATAAATACATGCGAGTAGGCTAAAGATTGTTTTTGTTTTTATGTTTAAAAATTGTTTTTGAAAATTTTTTATATTTTATTTTGAATTAAATTACTTATAATTTTTTTATAATTTTGATATGATAGTTTTAAAAATAAATATTAAAAAATAAATAAAAATATTATTTTATTATATTTTCAAGTAAAAACTATATTTTAAAAATTAACTATCATAATCTTAAAAACTGAGCACTTACTTTTTCTATGAAAAAGAAAAAAAAAAAAAAACTGTTCGAATGTATGTGAAAAGAGGTCTGTCATTCAAGATGACAATGAGCTTAAAAATCTACGCAACCCAGCATTATTCGGTTAGGCAACGCAACAAAACACCATGCAAATCGAAGTGATATTTTTCCTTCGTTTGTCGAGAGTTTCAAGACCTGTTTAATAATAAATAAAAAAAATCATTTTTGATCTTCATTTATAGCTAGCTCTTCTTGGTTTTCAGTTTTTATTTTTTTAATCTAAAATAAAAAAAAATGTTCATTTTAAAAAAACAGAGAACAATTTTGCTATCCAAAAAATGAGAAATTGTAAGATTATAACTATATTTCCACAAAAATTGAAACCATAATCTATGATTGACTGTCATCATATTTTTTTTTGTATTTATTACAATCTAACCATAAAACAATATTTTAATTTCTTTTAAATTAAAAATTCTCATTGAAAGTTTTTACTTATCAGGTAAAAAAAACATATTAGATATTTTACTAAAAACAACGAATTCACAGCATTATCCAGATATAAAAATATATATAAAAAAACAATTTTGATATTTTACATGCTGATTGCTCGTACATGAAAAAAAATATTTATTATAACCCATCATTTTAGTTTATTCTTCATTTGAAAAAAGTGAAGAAATTATAAAAGAAAATTGTAGAAAAAAATAAAAAGAGTTCTTTCTACTATCCAAATGAAAAAAAATATTGCATTTTGAGAAAAAAATACAATCTTTTCATTTTAATTTCTTTAAAAACTTAAAATATATTAAAATAATATTTTTTTTAAATTAACATATTAAAATTATTAAAACACTAAATATATATTAATTTAATATTTTTTAAATAAAAATAAATAAAAACATTTTAAAAAACAAATCCGTATTATCAAACAGAACTTTTAAATATTAATTTTTATTTTATTTTATGTGGCATGGTTCTTTTGCGGCACAACTATAAAATATAATCTAGATTAATGGATTGAGACTGTTTAGAAATATTGTTATGATTATTTTTAAAAATATTTTTTATAATAAAATATATTAAAATAATTTTTTTTATTAAATTATCACGAAAAAAAAACTTGAATCAATGGATACTTAACCCTGTTTCTAAAAAGATATACAACCATTGTAGTATAGGAAGGTACACTTCCCTTGCCTTGTCACGGAGAAATTCATTTATTTGTAAATTATTTCAAAATGGTGAATAAAATAAAAAAACATCGCCAGAAGCCAAGAACAAAAAAGGAAAAAAATAATTTGTTGGTAGAGTCGAAATTATAGAACCATTTTAGCTGAAAAACGGGTTCTCTTCTTTAACTAAATTTTCCAAATGGGTCCGGACCCCCGACCCAAATGCAATCCCCCCTAATGGGCCTAGAAGACTTCTCGCAGCACGCACACTCACCTTCGACAAAATTTCCCTTTACTTTCCGCTGCACTATACTTCTGTGCTGATAACTCACAGTGACTCGGTCATCGCTCTTTCTTCTCGTTACTCCTCACGACTCTGAACCTTTCCTCCGACAAAACATGAAATGAAGTGAAAATAAAATGGAACAAAGCCAGAGATCAATAACAGCAGCAGCAGCCTCGGCCTCAGCCTCCTCACGCGGTCACCAATTCCACCCAGCTCGAGCTGCCATTTTCGATCTCTTCAACCTCTACTTAGGCGTAAATCATCGTTTTCATTCCTATTCTCAATTTTATCAATCACCTCCAAAAAAGCGAAAAGATTAGTCATTAATACTTCTTGTTTTCCGTTTCGCAGCGAAGCAGCCGCCAAAAACCCGATGATTCAGCTCGCGAACTGCCGTGAGTTTTAAATTCGCTTTTCCTTCGAGGATTATTCTCTTATTATTATTATTATTATTATTATTATTATTAAAAAAATCTGATTTTTTTTTCAGGAACAAGACCCAAAAGCGTGTTCTTGCTCTCAACAGAGAGCTTCCTCCTCCGAATGAGCAATTTCTCTTAGATTTCGAGCAACTTCATACCCAATTTCCGGTAAATATTCGTGCTTTACCATCGAATTACCTTTTTTTTTTTTGGTGTACTTGTGTTTAAATGGTAAAAAAATATCGTGTTTTGATAATGTGACGTGTGTATGTTCGTACACTTCAGGATCAAGAGCAATTGCGTGCTGTTACAGAATCTGTACTTATAACTCTGGTTGTGCAATGTAGTAATCACGCCCCGCGGGCGGATTTTCTTCTATTTGCCCTACGGAGTTTATGTAGTATAGAGTACATTAACTGGGATAGTTTCTTGCCGAGTCTTCTTTCTTCAGTATCTACCACCGAATTGTCAGTCAGCCAGGCAGGTCAAGCAGTGCCAGCTGTTTCGTCCACTGGTTTAGCGCAGAATGGGATGCTTCCTTCTTCAAGCACAATCTCCAATTCGTCAATTTTTCAGTCTTTGAATCCTACATCCCCACTGTCTTCTGTTCATGGCATTGGCTCTCCAGCCCCATTGGGGATGGAAGCTTCACCTTCTGTAGCTATGTCTCCGGTTAAATCATCTGATATTTCTGGTAATGGGCCACAATCTTCAGCAAGGGTCAATTTATTGATAAGGGACAGTGCCATGAGCAGTCTTCGCCAGCTATGTTGCAAGATTATTTTAACTGGACTTGAGTTTAATTTGAAGCCAGTGACTCATGCTGATATTTTCAACCATATGTTGAGCTGGCTGGTTAATTGGGATCAAAGACAACATGGTGTCGATGAATCTGATGGTGTGAAATCCTGGAGACCTGTCAAGGCTCTGATTGAATGGCTGCATAGTTGTTTGGATGTGATCTGGCTGCTGGTGGATGAGGATAAATGCCGAGTGCCCTTCTATGAATTATTGCGCAGCGGGTTGCAGTTTATAGAGAACATTCCTGATGACGAGGCCTTATTTACACTTATCTTGGAGATTCATAGGAGGCGAGATATGATGGCTATGCACATGCAAATGTTGGACCAACACCTTCACTGCCCCACATTTGGTACCCATCGGGTTTTGTCTCCTACAATTCCTACTGTTTCAGTTGAAGCTGTGGCTAACTTGCGCTATTCACCAATCACATATCCAAGCGTGCTTGGAGAACCTTTGCATGGAGAGGTGATGTATTTTTCTAAGAACTCACTCTGGAACTTCGAAAAATTATACCTCATTCTAGTGAAATAGTATGGTTCTGGTTTATGCTATCCTTGAATAGCATCCTTTTGATGGCAGGACCTGTTATCACGGGGCCTTCCAAATACAGCCACCAGCAATGGTAGTCTGCTGGTTGTGCAGGCTTATATCATTACTGCTGTTTGCAATAGTGCATTTTTAAATGGATAACAAGAACCATTTTTTTCATGCCTTGTAGAATTTCTTCAAATTATTCATAATCCAAAATTAGTTCAAGTTTCAACGAAGTGCATTATAGATGCTTTCCTGTTGGAATAATCATAAAGAGATCCTCATTTTCTTTTTGTTCATTGAACAATACATGGTAGATATGCATCTTCCCATCATGATTTAGAAGTAGTGACATTTTGCAGTTGTGAAAGCAATGCTATATATAAAAACAAACCGTACAAAATTTTCATACAAACAGGCATTGTTTTTTCCCTTTTTATCCTCTACCACTCATTTAATAGTTTTGAGACCCACAATTCACCGCTTATCAGTTTCCACATCTGTTTGTTTGGAGTTTTAGTATGATTTGTTGTATGCGTAGCATTTTCCTTGTGAAAATGAATTTAATTTTGATCTCCAGAGACCTGTATTGTTTTATTGCATGTATTCCGTGCTTATTGTACTTGGATGCCTACACTAATTAGTGTAATCAGTTGAGGATATATAGACAGCAATGGTCACCATTTTCTTATTCATTTCTGTATATTTGGATTAAATTAAAAGCACTTGAAAAGAGATTATGGAAGTAGAGGGGTCGATATGTGAGGATATGATGCATTGAAGATTCATAAATGAATACTTTTGGAAACAAGGAATGGCCATAGTTATAATAGTGATGCTGTGGAGTGCCACAATGAGAATATGGGATAAAAGTAATTATGCAATCAGGTCACTTTTGAGTCATAAATAATGATTACTGCTGATTTTGTTCCCCATGTACACTACTATTGGTGAAGTTGAACTGTGAAGACATCAAATGGAATTACATATGGAAAGACTGGGACAGTACATGTGCTATCTTTGTTTCAAAAAGCCCTTTATCAAACATTCTGTTTTTGGTATATTATTAATTATCTAGACATATGTTGTTGAGGCCTGAAAGATGACAACTGCTTCCTTTTTACCCACATGAAGATGATTGAGATAATGTATAACCTATCTTTGTTTCCTAAACTCCTCCATCTAACATTCTGTATCCTTGGGCATTTTATTAATTATCTAGACAAATGCTGTAAAGGCCAACATGGTGATTGTGGCTGCTCATTTTACTTATGATATTGGTGAATTTGAACTGTGAAGATATTAATAGACATTATATACAAAAATATTAGCATAGATATAAACTCTCTTCATTTCAGAAAATTCCAGCATTCTGTCTGGTTTTATATAATCTTGTATAAAAATTTCTTCTTCAGCAAGCTAAGATGCTTCAGAGATGGGCTGCTGCATCATTAACAATATGCTTTTATAGTATTTTGAAGGAGATGTGATTCATGTGTGGACTTCCTGAACGACAGATTCTGGATCTTATACAAAATTTGCTCGTGACCTATTTGTGTGTTAATGAAGCTTGCATTGTCTAAAACATAGAACAAGAAGCACACCAGATAAGACATATAATAAAAATAGAAAATACAAGTTCGTTTTTAGTATACCCACTGTTTTGTGTAGTTCTCTTGTGCTTTAGAAAAGAAAGAACTGCAAAAAACCGGTGAAAGACTTTCTAAGTGAATGAAGCTAGTATTTTATTGTATATGTCGCAGAGTATCTTCCATGAGATCCCTGTATCTAGGATTGGAGGATTGTGTTTTGTCTTGGATTCTCTGTTTTACCTTGTCAGCCTTAACAGGACAGTAAAATAATCATGTTTTTCTTGTGTCTTAACCTGGAAAGAAACATTCTGACATTGTAAGGTGAAATATCTTTTATTTGTTTCGTGTATGGCAAATGTATCATCATTATAATTCTTATCTCTAAATATATTTTAAATATTGATTTATGGAGATTGTTCTTTATACAATGTCGCTTAAAAGTCAAATGGCTGCAAAGTTAACAACAGTTTTTAACAATTTGCACTTATGATTGTGTCTGCATATATATTTATATATTTACATGTGCACTGTTGGGCTGTATTTACCTTTCATTCTTTCTTTAATTGCTTCTGGTTAAAAATTGGATAATTCTATATGCAGTTTGTTGCTTATACCATGATATTTTTGTTGGACTTCAATTTGTCTGATGAGTTTTATCATTACACTCTAGTTTATCAAAAGTTTTACTCTATTTATATGGAAAGATATCTTTGTATCGAAGTTATGAATTTGGTTTTGATTCACTTTTTACATGCCTTCTATTGTTTTTTGATGAATTAAAGTACATTTCCAAACTTTTAGTGCATTCTTTCCCCATCCTTTAGCTCCTTTCAAAACTTGGTTTAAAAGCTGTCTAGTATTCCCCATGGTATATATGTCTTTACTCGAGCATGTATTTTTATTTTTTAAAAGTGAGATTATTTTTATATAAAACATTTTTGTCAAATCATTGAATGCATGTCTGGGATGAACCAGCTAACTTGGAGCCTTGTACAGTGCATGGAAGCTGTTATTCCCTCCTCCTTTCTTTAAGGGGTGTTCTTTATCTTATGTCTGAAAATGCAATGCTTTTAAGTAAAATATTGTGTTTGTAATTGGGTAATTTTGTGCCTGTCAAACGCAAAAACACATGCATCTATCTACTACCACCTGTGAAATTGTTTTCTTTTAACCATGTAGGATCTTGCAAATTCTATTCAGAGGGGAAGTTTGGACTGGGAAAGAGCTTTGCGTTGTATAAGACATGCTCTTCGTACTACTCCATCACCTGACTGGTGGAAGCGTGTGCTTCTTGTGGCTTCTTGCTATAGGCCTGCTCATGGGCCTACTCCTGGTGCTGTTTTCACTTCTAGTATGATTTGTGAGGCCACTATTGATAGAATTGTTGAACTGTTGAAGTTGACAAATTCAGGCAATTATTTATTCCTTTCATTTTTTTTACTTTCTTTGTTCCTATATAATGTGCTCAAGGATCACTTACTGTTCATGATCTTTTCTTCATTGAATGTCTGGTAGGATTGTTCAACTGTTAAATTGCATATTTTCACCAGCAGAATTGAAAATGTAATAGCACAATTTTTAAGTAATATGAAGCAGTAAGCATGGTTGAGAAACTTGGTGGACATGTTTGTCACGGTAGCCCCACTACTTTTAAGTGCATGAAGCTGCTTATGTTTCTAATATGTTTAGTGTGTCTGGTTTAAAAATTGATTATAGCAAATTTTGAAATGCTTCTTTTTGTAGGATAATAATTCTTGTAATTTTTTTTTTTCATTTGCAGAAATGAATTGTTGGCAGGAGTGGCTTGTATTCTCTGATATCTTCTACTTTCTTGTGAAAAGTGGGTGCATAGATTTTATCGATTTTGTGGACAAACTGGTTTCAAGGCTAATAGAGGGTGATCAGCACATTGTTCGAACAAATCATGTTACTTGGCTGTTTGCACAAATTATTCGGATTGAGCTTGTGATGAATGCATTAAATACAGATGCTAGAAAGGTTGTTATTACTGTAAAATTCATTGCCTTTATACTGCCCGGTGTAGTTTTGCATCTTTCTCACCGTCAGAATATATCTCAACGTTATTTATTTTATCGATTTTCTGGACAAACTGGTTTCAAGGCTAATAGAGGGTGATCAGCACTTTGTTTGAACAAATCATGTTACTTGGCTGTTTGCACAAATTATTTAGATCGAGCTTGTGATGAATGCATTAAATACAGATGCTAGAAAGGTTGTTGTTACTGTAAAATTCATTGCCTTTATACTGCCTGGTGTAGTCTTGCATTTTTCTCACTGTCATAATATATCTCAACGTTGTTTATTCCTTGTCCAATGCATTTACATTAGCTTCTTTCATCCTTGGTGAAATTTTATTGGCCTTAATTTGTAGCAGATATATAGGGGGTTCATGCTTAGGACTGTGCTTTGGTCATAATATTAGCCATAATCTTAGGGTCAACTTGTCACACTCAATCTTGGGCGTCGCAATTTTGCTGGCAGGTAGAGACAACCCGAAAGGTTTTATCATTTCACAGGGAAGATCGAAGCTCTGATCCTAATAATCCTCAAAGCATCCTGCTTGATTATATTAGCAGTTGCCAAAACTTACGTATTTGGTCATTGAACACATCAACAAGGGAATGTTTAAATAGTGAACAGCTTCAGAAAGGAAAGCAAATAGATGAGTGGTGGAGGCAAGCAAGCAAAGGTAAATTTCTCACATATGAAATAGAAAAAAGAGCAGGTAAATTTCTTCCAAAAGTAATTGCAGAATCGAACTGGTTTGATAATGTGGATCTTGCTGGTGGTTAGTATTAGAAAAATGCTTTAGTGTGAAGCACTCTTCTGCTTCTTTCAGTTTTCTACTTTACATTTTAAGGTAAATGCATGTTTTTGTCATCAGGATATATTGATTTTAGAAAACTGCTTGAATGTCAGCACATTTTGTGGGCATGTGCGTTCACATACATATGCATGTGTGTGCTCACTTATTTTTGTTGATATTCTCCCAACAAAGACAGTAGCTGTTACCAAAAGGGGGGAAGGGACCTGTTCTTTCTTGATTTTTCACTTTTCACTTTTCACTTTTCACATTGCCATACTTCTCATGGAATGCATACTTTTCAACACTCATGCTTCTTACTAAACAATGCTAAGTATGAGGATTGACACTTATTAAGTATCAAACAAATTCGTACTCATGTTTAAATTTGTTTGACTTTTCTTTCCAGGGGATCGGATGTTGGATTACATGAATATGGATGACAAATCAATTGGAATGTTTTGGGTTGTATCCTACACCATGGCTCAGCCAGCTTCTGAAACAGTGGTGAACTGGTTATCCTCAGCTGGAGTTTCTGAATTATTAACTGGAACAAACATGCAGTCTAATGAGCGGTTAATGGTTATGAGGGAAGTAAGCCCTTTGCCGATGTCACTATTATCTGGACTTTCCATGAACCTATGTTTGAAGTTGGTGTTTCAAATGGAAGATTCTTTATTTGCTGGGCAGGTAATGCTTTTAGTGCTTGCTTATGTTGTAGTTGGCAACTTGACAGCAGGATCCAATTTTATCTGCTCCCTAAATGCATGCTTGCAAAATTGGTGCATAGTTCAAAAACTATTTGTCATTCAATGCAATTCTTGCAGCATTACTGGCAAGATTTGAATCAGGTCAAAAGAACAAAGGCATAGCAAAAAAGAAAAGAAACAACCAAGTTTTTATTATACAAATTGAAGCATTCAGTCTCATTTTGAACAAAGGCATGGCAAAAAGAAAAGAAATGACAGTTTTTATTATAAGGATTGATGCATTCAGTCTCATTTCAGAAAGTAGCACCTAATGCTGTTGCGTAAATGGCATAGTGCTTTGTTCCCAGATCCCTAGATGGTTGTCATAAAATATAAAAATGATAAACAGCATCCTTACTGCTTCAGACAACTAATACAGATAGCAAAATGGGTTTCCTGTTATTAAGTTTTTGAGCTTCGTTTTGGAACAAGGATGTGATGAAACAAGGGAAAAGATTATATAGGTGTTGAAGATCAGTTTATAATTAATTATTTTATACAGTTCTAAGAAATGCTGAAGCCTTATCTTTTGTCATCGGGAGCCTGTAAATGGTCTTCCTAATTATTAGTTGCATAACTGACATTTACACATTTGTGTGTTTGAGAGGGGATTGTGTTTTATATTTGTTTCAGCTTTGGTTAATGTGGAGCTCAATCTTTATTTTAAGGGTGGTTTTCCTGGGATGTCTTTTATCTTGTTCTTTGTTTGCCTTTGAAGTTGATGGTTTAAGTAGAATGATTAGCAGAGGGTAAAAATAGAGAGTTAAGGGTATGATAATTGGTTGAGGATGTCTACATGTTTTGCTGATGATGCTATGTTTCTGTCTGATGATATGGAGAGGTTCTTGAAAATTTGTCCTGATTACATATCTTAATGAAAGAGTTTTGTCTTGAAGATAAATTTCGTAGTGTGATTTATTAGGTATTCATGTACAGTCCAAGTCTGTTTTCTATGTTGCTTCCTTGGCAATGCATGTTGGTCGAACTCACATTCTGTGCTTTCTGTGCTATGGCAGAAAGATCTGTAACTTGGTAGGCGGGTAGAAAGGGGAACATCTTTAGTCAGGAAACCCACTCTTAGTCAGCCTTATTTGCACTCTTAGTCAGCCTTATTTGTCTAACATCCATCTTCATAACTTGTCGTTATTTTATGATTCTTGTGGGGTGGCCCATAGTATTAAAAAGTCCGTCGTGGGATTCAAAATGGAAACTTAGTTATAGTTCAAAATAAAGGTCTCTTGTCCAAAAGTAAAACTCAGAAAGAAACATTGTAATTAATGACAGCAATTGGCAAAAAGAGAATTGTTGATGATGTATGTTGCACTGGCTTCTGTGATCAAAGTGTAAATAAGTGCTACAACACGGTGCTTTGAAGAAGATTATATCTAATGGGTCTAGTTTATAAATTGAGACTAGGCTTTTTGAACTTTCTTCCTGTGATTTGCTCTTCTGGGAATGACTTGCCGTAGCTGGGACTGAATGGTTTCTACTTTCCAATATAGATGTTGTGGTCTATCTATCAGATGTCTGACAGTTTTGACATTTCTTTTAATGTGATCTAATGTTTGGTGCAGGTTGTTCCTAGCATTGCAATGGTTGAAACATATTGTCGATTGCTGCTCATCGCTCCTCATTCACTGTTTCGGTCACACTTCAGTGTATTTCTCTTTACCCTTGCTTCTAAAAGTACACCATTTCTTGCAGATAAATTCATCACAGTGATGCATTCCCATACATAGAAAAATACTAAAATCTCTCTTAAGCACAATCATTTAATATGCAAGCCTGTTTGGCGATTCTCATGTAGATATCGGCATGAAATCACTGTTGGTCACAACTGCTTATTTATATATTCTGTTCCCTAGTAGCCTTGGTTATGAGCCCTCACATACATAGAAAAATACTAAAATCTCTCTTAAGCGCAATCATATAATATGCAAGCCTGTTTGGCGATTCTCGTGTAGATATCAGCATGAAATCACTGTTGGTCACAACTGCTTATTTATATATTCTGTTCCCTAGTAGCCTTGGTTATGAGCCCTCGAAAATATCAGGGGTAAAGTTTATTTGTGTTTGGTGAATAAAATGGATTGAGATAAATATTTATCCCAAAAGTGGGGTAAAGTGGGTGTAAATATCATCTCCAAGGGAATGGTTTGAAGTCTTTTAAGGGGGGAAGGCTTATAGATTTTATTCTTTTTTTCTCGTATAAAATTTTAACTCCTAGATTCTCTCATTTACTTACAACTAGCCGTTGGGACCTTTTTATATCATTTTATGGAATGTCTAATGCTCTTGAGTTTTTAAACCTCTACCAAACATGTTTGAAAATAGCTTTTTTATTCACTCTTATACCCTTAATGATTTCTCCCGTGATAAATACTTTCATAACAATTCATCTTCAATTTTAACCTTTTACCAAATTGATCCTTAGATTAAAAATTTGCCTGGTACTTGCAGTGCATGCTACAATTTCAAGTCAACTGATCTACATATAGAAAAGGAAAGCTGTTCTTTTGCATGTCATGTTTTGATGGATTGTGAACTGCCTTTGAGAGCTTAAAAAATTGGCTAGATGAACACATCAACCATTTTCATGGAAAGCTTTTCATGCTATTAAACTAATGTTAGTGCATTCCTTAAGGCTGACCAAATGATCTTTAAATGTCCGTGGATGCTGAATCTTTGTATGTCTCTGCATAAGTTAATTGTTGTGCATTTTTTCACCTGTATATTTTGTGAGGTAATGTAATTTTAATGTGATGATGATGTACATTATAATTTCTTTGTAAAGCATTTGGCACAGAGGTATCAATCAATATTGAGCAAGCCTGGGGTGACTCTTTTGGTGCTAGAAATTGTGAACTATCGCTTGCTTCCACTTTACAGGTAATATCTGCCAACTCCATCCTGTGAAGCTATTCGTTTTCCTTTTCCTTCAAACTGGTGATAATTTGCTTAATGTATTGAAATTACTGAGGTTTGGGAATATATTTAAAGTCTGCATCCAGATATTTCTGCTCAGAATCTTTTTAATTGTGGACAACATCTACCTTCAGGGATTTTGTTTTTTCTTGGCTTCCCAAACATATGCCATGTCTTGTTTGGAAGTTAGGTTGCTTAATGTAGATAATATTTTAGAGTTTTATAGCTATTGTGTTTGGGTTGATGGACCTTCAGATTATGGAAATAATAATTTCAAGATTTTTTTTCTTCCATGAATTTTTTTTTAAAACAAAAACTGTAAATCACACTTGTTCGTTACATTTTTTCTTAGGTATCAAGGGAAAAGCAAAACCTTAATGTATGATGTTACGAAAATAGTTTCTACTTTAAAGGGGAAACGAGGAGATCACCGTGTTTTTAGGTTGGCTGAGAACTTGTGCATGAACCTCATTTTATCACAAAGGGATTTTTTCTCAGTGAAGAGAGAAGGGAAGGTAAACGACTATCATTTTTAAACTGAAGATTTTCTGTTGTAGCTTGTGTTCCTTCTTCTTTTTTTGTTAGTATCTGAAAAATCTAAGATTTGTTTAATATTTTGCAGGGCCCCACTGAATTTACTGAAACTTTGAATCGTGTAACTATAGTCACTCTTGCCATCATCATAAAAACACGTGGAATTGCTGACGCTGATCACATGCTTTATCTTCAAACTATGTTAGAACAGATATTGGCAACAAGTCAACATACATGGTCAAAAAAAACATTAAGCTACTTCCCTCCTCTTCTTCGTGATACCTTGAGTGGGAGGATAGATAAAAGGGGTTTGGCTATTAAAGCTTGGCAACAGGTCAATTATTGCAAGCCATTTTTTTTTTAATTCTGTCATTATCTTACTTCTTTCATGTTTTGCTGATTGGCATTCTTTGTTGAGGATGGAAGTCTAGAATCAGATAACTGGATGGATGCATTGATCTAGTGGGATGCAAGTCTAAGATTTGCCTGGTACATGTGAATGGAGGGCTATCCATGTGCATCTCAAGACTTGAAAATGGATCAAGGTTCCTCATTGTGCTAAAAGAAATCTGACACCTGGGTAGATTTAGGAGGGGGGTGTAATTTGCTATGTGCAGTTTATTTTATCATCTTCTTTCTAATAATGGATCAGGGAAGCATATCGGCAAAGTTGACATGATTTGAGAATGGATCCTTACATAAGTAGGCATTATATTTTAAAGAAGCACCTTAGCAGTCTGGTTTAGTTAACTTGATTTAAGGATTTTCATTCAAAGGAGACAAATGTAGCATGATATTCATGGGTATTTTTGTGGTTTTCAGATTTGGTCAGGGTTAGCAGATATTCAATAATGAATTTAGTCTATCCTGTTTCAATTTAGTATCATTGAGGTTTTCTTTAAACCATTAAGAAGCCTTATTGGTTTGGGAATTATTTTTGTTTTCTTTATTGGATGAAGATTTATCTTGTTTATTTGGAATTCTTTTTACTTATATTTTAGCCAGTCCTGTACCATTAAAGCAATAAAGAGAGACTATTTCATTTAAGTTTCTTTGCACGTGTACTTTTCTTTAGGGTTGACAATCCAATAGAACAGTACATAAGATTCACATAAAGACTAATATGATTCTATCATTAATTTTTTTATGAAATAAAGGGAAATGAAATGATTTGTTTTTGTTTTTATTTTTCGTCTTCATCTTCTTTTCTGGGGTCCATGAGAGGGCCTATTGGGCTTTGGACAGGGAGTACTCGAGTAACCTCCCTTTTCCCTTAAATCCCCACCTTCCTTTGAAGGAGAACACCAGAGCTTCAAGTTAGAAATGCAAAGTTTTAACTTGCAAATTTGTATTTCTCTTAATCGGAGAGTTTAACCTTGTGAAATGATTTTAGATTTGAATATTTCCATGCCTGCTGTTCAGATTGCTTGGCAATTCAGTCAGTGTTAAAATGCCCAGTGTTTTTGCAGGCAGAAACAACAGTGATTAACCAATGTACCCAGCTGATCTCACTATCAGCTGATCCCACTTATGTGATGACATATATCAATCATAGTTTCCCCCAACACCGACAATATCTATGTGCTGGCGCATGGATACTGATGCAGGGACACCCTGAAAACATCAATAGTGGACATCTGGTATTGACTACATTCTTCTAATCTGTTTGTTGGGAAAACATCATTAGCACAAGCGATTGTTCCTATAGAAATCATCATTTCTTGACAGCTTTATCTTTCTGAATTTCTTTTAAAAGACCCCTGACTAATTATGTGTTGGTGGATGGAGTTCAGGCACGTGTTTTGAGAGAATTTTCCCCTGAAGAAGTGACAGCGAATATATACACAATGGTGGATGTTCTACTTCATCACATTCATGTGGACCTTCAGCTTGGGCATACCTTACAGGTCTGCATCTTCTGCCCTGGTTATTCTTGCAAATTATATGCACTAACAGTCTTATTTGTTGTGTGCTAGTTCATTTAGTGTCTGTTTGTTCCCTTTGTTTTCCTAGGACCTTTTATTGAAAACTTGTGCAAACCTTGCCTTTTTCATTTGGACTCATGAGTTGCTGCCGTTGGATATTTTGCTTCTGGCACTTACTGACCGTGATGATGATCCCCATGCTTTGCGTATTGTGGTATGTTTTTCTGCACAATTTGATCTTGTATATGCACATTTCTTAATCCTTTTATTTTTTGTGTGCACGTGCACCATCAAACATGACATAATCACTGTAGTGTATGAAGGATGATTAGTATAGCGATTACTGTTGCTTTAATCAACTGAGAATCTGATTACTGTCTGGGAAATAAGACTTGGGGCAATTATGATTTTGTGGTTTGGGTTAGAGGGGAAGGTGCAAGATTGAAGACGTGTTAAAAAGCAAACATGATTTTCTAGTCAGCGACTGCCTTAAGGTTTTAAGGCTCCAAGTTGAGGGTCTGCACTATGAGAACGATCTTGGTATGTGGAGACAGTGAATCCGTTACGAGGATTCTAATGGTAGAGTTATCTGTCCAACTGCTGCTCTGACAGCTTTTATTCTGGTTTTTATGCAAACCAGCAGCCAGTTACGTAAACTTACAAGTATTATATAAGAGAAGAACGAGACTTGCTCAATTTTGTGTGCTATGGTAAGGAAAAAACTTTCAAGAGTGTTTATTTTAAAACCAAATACCTGTTGTGCGATTTGGTACTTGTTATAATATGTTAAGGTTGCTACATCTTCAGTGACACAGTTTCCTTGAAGGCAACTTTTGGCACTTAAACATAACTTCTCGTGCATAACCATGCAATTTGGTGGGAGTTTGTTTGATTTGACCTATGTATGGGTTGAGATATCATGCATGTTCAAACATAGTTTCGATGTTTATTGTTCTTGCACTGACACTGAAATGCATCATAATGCATGTTTCAGATTAGCTTGCTTGATAGGCAGGAACTTCAATCAAGAGTGAAACTATTTTGTATGAATCGTGTGCGTCCTGAGCATTGGATTCTCTCAGGACTGTTCAAGCGTCTTGAATTGGCAAAGGCACTTGGAAATCATCTATCATGGAAGGACAGGTAAAGACTTCTAGATTATATGTTTCTACATGGAATTTTATTCTGTTATATGAAATTACAAGACTCATGATAATTTAGAGCATTGGTAATTGATTGATGTCTCTAGCAATATAGGAAGCATAGATACTCCAAAATGCTTCCCGTAAATGCATCAAGCTCTTTTAGATATGGATATGCACCTGATACAGCACGATATGTATTGGATACAGGGTATAAGAAAGAAAAATAAAAAGATATTTCAATCTTGATTATGTTTTGGGTTAAAGGGTATAGGTGACAAAAATAATGCAATGCTGAAATTTCATTGGAATACAAGAATTGCAGCTTCCTTAACACTGTTTGCTATAAGCTCTGCAGGTATCCCACATTTTTTGATGATATTGCAGCACGCTTGCTTCCAGTCATCCCATTAATTGTTTATAGACTTCTTGAGAATGATGCTGTAGATCCAGCAGACAGAGTTCTGGCCATGTATTCTCCACTTTTAGAATATCACCCCTTAAGATTCACATTTGTTCGTGATATACTTGCCTACTTCTATGGTCATCTTCCTGGAAAGCTTGTTGTGCGGATACTGAATGTACTTGATCTTAGTAAGGTATTTATAGCTTCTCTTCCCTTCCTGTTATTATTTTCTTTCTTCTTTGTTTCCTCGTTTCAAGTCTTTGGAATGCTATTTTCTTTTTTCTGTATATTTCTTTGTTGATTATAAACTTGTCACAGATCCCATTTTCCGAGTCATTCCCACAGCACATTAGCTCACCAAACCCTGTCATCTGCCCGCCCCCAGAGTATTTTGCAACTCTTTTGTTAGGGCTTGTGAATAATGTGATACCCCCACTAAATACCAACTCAAAGTATGGATCAGTTGGAGATGCTTCAAATAATTCAGGGCGCAATCCACATACCAAGACATCAGCAGCCTCTCAGTCTGGGCCAACGAATGCTTCTGAGGGTCAAAAGGCGTTCTATCAAATCCAGGATCCTGGAACTCATACTCAACTGGTTCTAGAAACAGCTGTCATAGAATTGCTCTCACTTCCAGTAGCTGCATCCCAAATTATCCCCTCTCTAGTTCAGATTGTTGTTAATATACAACCGACTCTAATTCAATCCAGCAATGGAGCTCCAAATTGTGTTGGACAAGGATCAGTTTTGCCAACGTCGCCTTCTGGGGGAAGTACTGATTCACTGGGTGGAAGCAGATCAACCCCTTCAGTTTCAGGAATCAATACTTCAAATTTTGTTTTACGAAGTGGTTATACTTGCCAACAACTTTCTTGCTTGTTGATCCAAGCTTGCGGTCTCTTACTAGCTCAGCTCCCTCCTGATTTTCATGTGCACCTTTATATGGAGGCATCGCGCATAATAAAAGAGTGTTGGTGGCTTACTGATAGCAAAAGGTCACTTGGGGAACTAGACTCTGCTGTTGGCTATGCATTGTTGGATCCAACATGGGCTGCTCAAGACAACACCTCAACAGCAATCGGTATGCTATTTAATTTCTCCTCTAGTCCTGTTCATCATTTTCTCTTGTTATTCTCAACATTCCCAGATGCCCAAATTTTCACAATTAAGTTACAGCAATTGGTATGCTATTTAATTTTTCCTCTAGTCCTGTTCATCCTTTTCTCTTGTTATTCTCAACATGCTCAGGTGCCCAAATTTTCATATTTATGCTAATTATTTAATTAAAATGTTGTTGAATTCAGGACATTCCTAAACTCTGTGAACTTGAGCCCCATCTATCTTTTAACCGTGCAAAACCTGTATGATTAGAAAGGATTGATGACCATGGCTGACTTTTGCTGATGACTCTAAAGCAAGCCATCTTGTTAATTCTGCAGACCAAGTCATGTTATATCAACAACACACAATGAGATACATTTACATACCATCTTGGAGACAATACCGTAATTGCATCTCGAGTTTGGTGATAGTTTAGTTTATGCTTTGATCCGTTTAGTAGAACCTAGAAACCAATACTGCTACCATGTGGGGGGAGATGACAGGGCGTGTTAAGAGAGTGGTAGTAGAGGTCCTAAATGAATCCAAGGTTGTAGACCATACCCTCAAGGGTCCTCATGATGTAGGACATGATTATAGAAACAGAGGAAATAAGGAGGAGAGGAGAAGGAAGGGGCAAAGGAAGTGAGGAAAGTATGAGAGGGATACAAAAGAGGAGGGTTTGTACATACTTACCCTTGTCATGGATGAGCTAATCAGTCACATACAAGCTGATGTACCATGGTGTGTGCTTTGTCGACAATGTTGTGAATTGATAGAGTGTAGGAGTCAACCAAAAGATGGAGTTATGGAGGAATACTCTTGAAAGTCGAGGTTCTTAGTGAAGTAGAAGTAGAAGTATATGCACTGCAAGTTTTGCTCTTGTAAAAGAAATGAAGGAGATGTTAGATTGGATGGAATTGAAATACGATCACTTTAGGTATAAGGGTTGTATCCTCCATTCGGAGAAGTGGATGAGGATGTAACTCATGGAATAAAAGCAAGGAGGTTGGAGTGGAGTCGTCTTAAGGGTGTGTTATGCCAGCATAATATCTCTTATAAAGTGAAAGGTAAAGTTCTATAGAACGGTGGTGAAGCTAGCCATGCTGTATGGAAATGAATGTTGGAAATAAAAGCAACAGAGTACCCTTAGATGAGCGTGGTAGAGATTTGAGAGCGGTGAGACAAGAATGGACAAGATTGGAAATGAACATGCCGCCACATATTGGAGATAAAATGAGAAGGGTGGGACTAAGATGGTTTGGTCATGCCCAATGTAGGATGCCAAAGGTCCCAATTCAGAGGAGTTATTAGGGACTGTAAAAGGAAGGAAAAGAGGAAGAGGAAGAGGGAGATTTAAGATAATGGGATGGAAGTGATGCTGAGAGATCTAAACTCCTGATGCGGAGGCAGATTTGATTTATGATTAAGCTGAATGGTACTGAAAGAACCATATAGCTATCCCAATTAGTTTGGGGTTAAGGCTTTGTTGTTGTTGTTGTTGTTGTTTGTAGGACCCTTGAATGTTGTTGACATTATGCTTGTGGTGGGTTGGTAAGGAAACACAGGCTAGAGGAATGCAATCTGTATTTCGTTGTTGTTATTAAGGTCCAAACTTTGAAGTTTTCTTCTTGTTCTTGCCACTTTAAATCTTAGCTTTCTTAGCAAATGTTTTCATATCTTTAGCAGTCATTTCCCTGTTATGAGCTCGTCTTATGCCAGCATTTAATTCCCAATCAAGTATTATGATTATTATCATTAAATGCGAGTATCCCAGATATATGCCAGTCGCATCATGTGACTTCAAAATTATTACTTTCTTATTTAAAAAATCACACCCGTATTTCTTAGATGCTGGAACTGGAAGGCATGCATTCTTTCATCTAAATCTGTCATCATTGCCTACTTTATGTTTTATACATCCAAGTACTTGTGTCTTGTGCTCTGATTCTGTGTTATAAATATTGTATCGCCAGGTAACATAATTGCCCTGCTGCATTCTTTCTTTAGCAACCTTCCACAGGAATGGCTAGAAGGAACACATGTTATCATTAAACATCTCAGGCCAATAACATCAGTTGCAATGTTGAGGATAGTATTCCGTATAATGGGTCCATTGCTCCCAAGACTTGCTAACTCTCAAACGCTCTTCAATAAGGTATAAAAGGCTACTCGTTAGTTTTTATCTCTTAAATGTTTGCAAGGTGTGATTGCAATTATGGCATGCTCCAGACAATTCATTTTGTCTGGTTTAGTCTGTGATGAACTTGTCCAGTCATGCTTGAATGGTTGTACCATGCATTTCTTGAGTTGTTAAATCCACAAAATTTGTAACTAGGCACTAGGCAATAAGCCGAAAAATGCTGGAGCTTAACTTTTTCGGTTCCATATCTTATCAGTAAAGTCATAATGCATTATGACAACTTAGGATTAATGTCCACAAAAGATTTGTGTGAGCTAGGGTTGGTTTTTGTTGAATTAGGGTTGTATGGGATTTTTGTAGATGAAATAGGATGGAAATTAGACTGTTAACAGTAACACAGGGATTGTAGCAGCGAACTTCAAGCAAGAAGGGATGATAGTCAGGGAATAATAGAAGAACATGAGTAGAAGAAGACCTCTTGGTTCATAGACATCAAAATAACCTTAAAACACATTTTTATTGCATACTTCAGCTACAAGGTAAACAACATGATTCTGTAGTTCTTTTCAGTCTATTGATATGATTTCTTTATCAAAAGAAGAAGGAATAATAAGATATATGCATAACGAGTCCTAACATGACTAGGTAAGCAATAAAGAGGAATATAAACCATTGAAGATTAAAACACCAAGTTCCTTAGTAAGGCCAGGACCTTCTGCTGAATCAAATTTCAAATATCTTTCATGGGAAGATGCAGAACTTATAATTCTGCCCTGCTTACAAAAATCACCTATGACTTAGAACATTAAACCCCAAACTGAGGGGTTTTTTTGTTTGTTTTAAAAAACAGCTACTCCATCGTTGACAAGTTGATAGTGTGAACTATATTTTGATAACTGCATAGATATAGAATAATATGAGGTGCATCTTGAATTTGTTGATTAAACTTGCCCTGTGAAGTGACAAGATAAATTCAACAGAAAAGAAGAAAGAAAGAAAAGAATAGAGGGTAGCTTGATGGTAGCTGAGGGATTGGACTGATAAGCCTTGACCAGTCCTTTTTATCCTCTTAATTTTGCAAATCATGTCTTAAGTTTTTAGATAGAAATTAGAAGGTGATTATGTAAATCTGAATCAGATGGAAGTGAGTAGAAGATGCCGGTTAATGGTTGTCAACAGAGGATGAACTAAGGAGAAATGAGGGGAAAAAATTAGTTAGGAAGATGACTTTCTATGTGTAACAACCATTACGTACTGCTCTAAGTTTTCTGAAAACACCAAACCCTAATTTAATAACAGGCTCTAGTGTATTAGGTGCATCATTTACTTTCATACTAATATACTTTATCTGATCTGGTCTAGATGAGAGTCGTCGTTGCTGTTAATTGTTTTGTAAAGACAAGACACTGTTGATATTCATGACTGCCGAAGGTAAATATGTATAAAATTCTTGGCGCATAAAAAACTAGAGAGCAACTAGTTTATAGGTCCGTGCTACGTTGTAGGTCGAATAAAAAAAAATTTGGACGTAACAAAAAATGTACTAGCTAAAGAGAACAATTTGGCATTGTTATTAAATCCGACTCAACGAGTCAACCTCAAAACCTCTCAACCCAACTCCTTGCCTAGTTGGGGTTTAAATTAAACAGTGTGAGTTTCAGTCGACTTAGCCAGTCTAAAGGCAACATAACATTAAAAAAAAAGATATAAATTGACAGGAAAAAAAACCTTTTGACTCAACTTCTTGCATAGTCGGGTTTAAAATTAAATAGTGTGGGAGTTAACCTAACATGACTCAATCGACTTGGTCGATTCAAAGGGAACCTGGTTACCGGTAAAAAAAAAAGTGCAAGTATAAAATTGAAAAAAAGAAGATGAAACTGATAGGGAAAAAAACTCTCAACCCATCTCCATGCCTAAATTGGGTTTAAAATTAAACCGTGTAGCAGTTGCCTTGACATGATTCAGCTAACTTGATTGGTCTAAAAGTAACCCGAACGATTATAAAAATAAAGTCTGAGGATGAAATTGAAAGGAAAAAAAAGAGGCTAAATTGAATTTTTTTTAAAAAAAAAACCTTCACTGTTTATATAAACAGTGAAGCTCTACAAAGCAGGCAGTTCTTTTAGTAGAGATAGATATGATAGTGAAGCTCCAATTTAGAAAGGTAATGTTCATGCGCAAAAACAATGGAATCTATGTGATTTTGTCTTAGTTCTTGCATCTAGAGATAAAGATGAGATTTCATTATATCACGAAGGGGGATGATAAAAAAATGCAATGGTTGTCACCAGAATCTGTCAAACTCAATGGCCCAAGTGAAAGAAAACCCATTTATAACTAAAAGGGAATAACTTCAGCTTCTAATGACATTATCACTTTAGGCATCGTGCAATTTTCCTTTTTATTTTCTATTTGGTGTTTGAAGTCACAGAAACTTATGTTTGTTATTTTCTATTTGGTGTTTTTGTTTCATTTATCTCACACATGGATATACTGTATATATTTTCTTTTCACTTATGAAGAGGAACAAAAAAAAAAGGCAAGAACTATGTGAATTTGACCGTGAGAAAGTTGCCTTTTGAAACCATTTTCGTTGTCCTGGGAAGTCAATTAACATTTTTTAGAAACCGGTGTTTCACAATGAGAACATTGACTTCTGAATATTTTCTGATTGGTTTGAATTTATGTTTGATTTTTCATGACCATCATTTCAGACCCTCTCATTGCTTTTAAATACAATGGTCGATGTTTTTGGGAGGAATTCACAGACATCAACTGCTGTTGAAGCGTCAGAAATTGCAGATCTCGTTGACTTTCTGTGAGTATTCGTTATTTGGAACTTCTATTTATATGATTTGAAATTCCATATATTCAAAGAACTTACATTGACAAAACTCGTGTACGTCAGCCATCATGTTGTCCATTATGAAGGGCAGGGAGGTCCTGTCCAGGCTAACAGCAAGCCTAAAGCAGAGGTTCTTGCCCTTTGTGGGAGGGCAGCAGAAAGTCTACGTCCAGATTTGCAACATCTTCTTTCTCACTTGAAACCTGATATGAATTCTTCTATATATGCTGCCACTCATCCAAAGTTGGTCCAGAATCCCCCATGACCTTTGGGTTTTAGCATTCTTCACTAGCAGATCATGAGATGGCAATGCCCTCTGAACAAAGATCGTTATAGAATTGAACAAGCTTTATATCTCCGGGGCTCCTTGTACTGCAGATTTTACTGCTTTGTGTTGCCTTGAAAATAAGATTTGTAAAAGAGTAATGATGAGAATCACAAGGTACTCTCAACTGCTTCCAACCCGGAGTGATGGCAAAGACATTCCAGTTTTAAGGGTGCAGGAAAGCATCCACTGATTTGGTGCAGGAAAGCATCCACCAGCATCCATAACGATAAAAGGAACATTATCCATTAAGAGCTGTAGAGCAGATGCTGTAAATAGCTGCCGCGCCAATTGCATCCAAGGTAGCTGAAGGTCAAGAGGTGATGACGGAATTGTTCCAGCCAGTAGTTAGCTTATGATTATAAATATATCGGAAAGCAGTGGGAATTTGATCATTGCGCGCGAAAGGAGTGTTGACTTGAATTAAAATTTTGTGGAGGTGTCAAATTTTAATCACATCCCTGCACAAGGCTTCAGGGTATCTCAAAGGAAGGGGAAAAAATAGGAAAAAGAAAATGAAAGCCATAAACATTCTTGACTGTTGCAATAAACAAAATCTCCTCGGCATTAACAAAATCGCCCCGCCGCGAAACAAATCCATTTAAGTTATTAAGTTAATATTATTGTAAATATTTTGATTAATTGATGTTAAGAAATTATAGAAATGCTAAAAAAATTATTTTAATACATTTTTAATTAAAAATAATTTTATAAAACATCACCTTTGGATTTACTTTTTTTTCCTAACAAAGGGCCTTAATCAAAATACTAAAATTAATTTCATTAGGCAAAACCCCATATTTAGCCTTACAGTTCAACACAGAACCCGCTAGATCATACCTTTTATCATGTACAAAAACATCCAATAATCTCATAATAGAAGGATTATTTAATTTTTGATATATTAATATTAAAAATATATATTATTTTAATTGAAAACATTTTTAAGAAGATAAAAATGGATTATTTAATTTGATTTTTATTTTTATTAAAATTAAATGAGTTAAAATGGGTTGAAAATAAAAAGATTTAGACACTTCACAATTTTTTTTATTTTTTGAGATAAAAAATGAATCTTTTAGTTTGGTTTGATTATATATAATCTTGGTTTTTTTATTTAATTTCTCGAATTATTTTTGTTAAATTTTTTATTTTTAAGAAAGAACAACGAAAATTACACGACAAATTTAAAAAATAATTTAATTCAATTAATTTTAAATCAATCTTTAACATCAGCCGAATAACTCTGCTCACCTCTGAATCGATGTGGTGCTTGAAAAGAAAATAAAAATTCAACGACCGAAATAAGCAGAACCATTCAAATTCCAGAAAGGACAGCCACTTATTGTCCCCCGTGTGAGCACGTGAATTTTGTGTCCGCTTGACGACGAAACCAATTGATTCCAGATCTCTCCAGCCCTCCGCATTTGTATTTTGTCTGCCACTTTGCATTACTCATGGTTGTGTTGTGGCGGTAATTTTTTAAAGTATATTTTATATTAAAATAATATTATTTTTTTATTTTTAAAATTAATATATCAAAACGATTGAAAATATATATAAAAAATAATTTTTAATAAAAAAATTAAATTTTTATAAAATACAATTTGTTCTGAATTTCCAAACAGTTTAATTTTCATTTATCATTGAAGATATATATTTCTCCGTACGTAATTTGAAATCATTTTTTTATATTAACATCCATATAATTTAACTCTTCATTCTCTTTCTAATCACGATTTCTTTTAAAAAATATAAGATTTAGGCTATGTTTGGAAAGATAGTTGAAATTGTATTTTTTAAAAAAAACATATTTAAAATTAATTTTTTAATATATTCAGATTATTTTGATGTCTTGATATCAAAAATAATTTTTTAAAAATAAAAATTATTATTTTAATACATTTTCAAATAAAAAATACTTTAAATCATAATAATTACCACACATCTAAATGCCCTTTTAATCTATCTCAATAAATATGAAAATACCCTTATATTTTATATTAAAGTGTGTTCTCGTAGTCTTGATGAATATTGAGTCCTCAATCTTTGATTATTTTTTTTTTCATGATATGAAGTTAATCACCATGATTCCATTAAATTAATTCGCATTTTTATAAATGAGTTGCATAAACAATGCTTTAATAACTTTTGTTGTGATAAAAAAAAAAAAGGTGAAATTACTGTAATTGAAGTTGTGATGGTAATTAAAATTAATCAAAGAACTTCTATCCGGCGCAAACTACGAGAGGAAATGTCACACAATCACCGTCAGAGCTTGTCTGACATGGCCGTGACTTTTAACTTTGGCAGGGACCGATTAGACTGTTAGCTAGCTAATGTCGTTGGAGGCTTGTAGGCTTGCAGCCATTGCTTTATGTGTAAAATGCGTTCAATAATACTTCCATATTAAAGGAATTGTTTGTTATTTTTTAAAATAATTTTTATTTTAAAATATATTAAAATAATATTTTTATTTATTTTTTTAAATTTATTTTAAATATTAATATATCAAAACCATCTAAAATAATAAAAAAATTATATTAAAATAAAAACTTCAGATTTTTTTAAAAGTATTTTTAAATTGAAAAAACAACCATACTCTTAACAAAACTTTAAAGGTTATTTTCTATATATTTTTGGTATTGTAATAATTTTTATTTTTATTTAATAAAAAAATATTTGGTTTGTTAAACAATTTATGTTTTTTATTACACATCACCTATAATTGCTTTTTAAATATTGGTTTTGTAGAAGATAGAATAATTTATTTTTTATTTATCTTGAAAGCAATAATTCATCTCATATTATTTTTAATCAAATATATACTTTTTAAAAA
>Ga0325414_1000477_pt1 | contig 32470 bp, 18 predicted proteins | sample PopdelMetagenome_8_FD_206183 | JGI IMG/M metagenome (GOLD analysis project Ga0325414, IMG submission 206183) | Populus deltoides microbial communities from Bellville, Georgia, United States - Leaf-PdKOR-R3 | ecosystem: Host-associated > Plants > Phyllosphere > Phylloplane/Leaf | place: USA... | reverse complement strand
GAGAAAGTATGGTATCTCAAGATTTTGTTGTGAATTTCCTTTCCAACAGGGGGTTATTTCAGAAAGAAAATGTTGGATTCTAAAATTATATTTTTGGTTTTTGAAAGGAGAGCATCTTACTTTATGTTATGTTGAGTTAGTAAAAATTGCACAATTTAGTATCATTAAGAATATGGTGCACATACATGTTATTTTTTTTAAGCTGACACCTTTTAACATAAACATGTTTTTTATTTGAAATGACTTTTTAAGACACATAATGTTGGATATGATTCATGATCATGAAAGAAAGAATACATGAGACTCAAATGGTGTGTAAAGGTTCAAATACAAAGGATTATTTGTTCTGTGTAAAGATATTTTTAGGCTTGTTGAATTGATTTTTTTCATTTTAATGATTGATCTCATTACAACCTCCAATCTCCAAATTGTATCTTGTGTTTTATCATTGATATTTTGTCTTCAAGTTTAGACGTTTCACCATCATAAAGGACAATTTATAGAGTTGTTTGTCTTTTCTTTTTTATCATCATTTTTTTAACTTGATCATTTGAATTTTTCACTTGATTATTTATTATCTCTCTTTTGTAACACTTTTGTCCCTTTGACATTTCTATTATCTCTTTCTATTAAAAAAACATTAATGATTGTTTGAAAGCTTTAAGAACGTGACCTAAAAATTCATTCAAATCTAAAAACATTCACCACAATACATATCCAAATCAACCATAAACAAAAATAATAATTTGAAAGATGTTTAGGGTTCAAAACAAACTTTCTAGGGTGGCTAAGGTGGATAAAAAAGACTAAAACAATAGGTGAAAGTGGCAAAACAATGCTAGAAAAGTTAGTAGTGATGACTAGGATTGCATCACATTGTTCTAGTTACCAGAGAAGAGAGGTGACATGTGTATGGGTCCAGATGTTGCACTATTTCCTCATCTTCCTCCTAATAATGGTGCAATGTAAGTCACCATTGTTCATAAAAGGAGATTGGTGGCCGACGACTTTTGGCCTTTTTTTTGCCGTTGATGTTGTTTTTTCTAGATAGCTTTACTTAAAAGATATTTTTGGGCTTAATAATAAGAAGGGGAGGCATATGGAACTGATGATAAATAAAGATCATATGACTTGAAGTCTTGATTGGTATGTTGTCTCATTTTATCCTTTACTGCTATTTCATTTTTCCTTTTTCTCACTTTTATTTATTTATTTATGGCTATCATAGGTATTGTTCTGTTAGGGATGTTATGAAAGAGTTCATGATGATCAATGAAAGGTATGGATGGCCGGCCGAAATTGATGGATATAAGAAATGAGAGAAATATATGTTAGGTTTTTATAAGGAAGGAAATGGATAGTTTTTGCTCCTTTTCTTCTCTTTATTTTTACATATAGAAGCTTGGTCTTTCTTTTTTGGTGGCTAGGGTTTTGTTCTTTATGGGAGAGGGGAAGAAGATGAGGGTTTTTTCCCCTTTTTTTATGGCTAAGGTTTTTCTCTCAAATTTTAGCTCTACTTTCCTCCCCTCTTTCACTTTATTTTTCTTTCTTTATCTCTTCCTCACTTTATTTTTCTTTCTTTACCTCTTCCTATAATGGCTAGGGTTTCTCTCCTTTTTCTTTTGCTTCCCCCTCCTTTCATATTATTCATTTTTCTATTTATACTACTTTACTTAGAAACATTTTTATTTTGATCCCTTGCTCTAGGTATATTCTAAGAATATCCTTATTATATATGTTTTTAGTCCTTCATTTTTCTTGTTTTGTACTTTTTCTCACTTGATCATTTTTGCTCACTATTTTGATTTTTTGATTTTTTTTGTATTTGGTTGTTTTCAAAAAACAATGTTAACTTTAATTCGATAAAAAAAGTAATCAAGATTTATGAAATGGACGTGAACGCATCATAAACTTATTGCTTTAAATTTGATTTATTGAAAAGACATTGAAAATTATGAAATGGGAGTAAATGCATTGAAAATACAATTAAAAAGGGAACAAATGAACATTCCTTATGCTTTTATGCTTAGGACTTTAACGTATGATTTGGTTTGCAAAAGACCTAGCATTACATATATAGTTGAAATGTTGGGAAAATATCAAGGTAATCTAGGTTTGGACCATTGGAGAGCTGCAAAGAAATTCATATGATACCTTTAAGTTACTAAAGACTACAAGTTTATATATAGACAATTTGATTATCTAGAAGCAATTCAATATTCAAATTCTGATTTTGTTGGTTGTTTTGACTCGAGAAAGTCAATGTCAGGATATGTCTTCTTATTAGTTGGAGGGGGCATTTCTTAGAGAAGTGCAAACTGATCTTTGGTTGATACTTTTAGGACTAAAGTAGAATTTATTTCAGGCTTTAAAGTGAAATTACAAGCTACATGGTTGAGTAGCTATATCTCGAGGCTTGAAGTTGTTGACATAATTTCCAAGCAATTGAGAATTTACTATGATAATTTCATTATAATGATTTCATCCAAGAACAATAAGAGAAAAAGTCATAGCAATTGTCATAATACAATTTTTAGTTCCCCTAAAAATTTTTATTTTTCATGTAAAAAATATTTTTCTTGTAAAAAAATATTCAATTTATTTACCAAAAAAATCAAAATTTATAGTAGTAGTAGTAGTAATTTGGATCATAATTGGGCACACATTTAATTCCTAGTTGTTTAGAACGCCAAATGGATAGATAATATGGGATCTTGATGAAGAAAATTTGAAAAATAGACTGAAATTGGTCAAGACTAAAATTTAAAAAATAGACTGAAATTGGTCAAGACTACATAAATTAGAAGTTTGAGGACCAATATGGACAAGGTTGCAAAGTTTGGTCGACAAATTTTGATAGTTGAGGGTCTAATTAAGGAGAAAGTTGGAGATGAGGGCAAACTTGCTAAAATTGGAAAAACTAAGGACCTAATTGAACTTTGGAAGGGCTTAATTGAAAGGAAATCAAGTTTGAAGTCAATTTTGTGAAAAATGGAAGAATCAACAAGCTTATGGACTTAATTGAGCTTTGGATTGGCCTAATTAATGCAATTAGGAACTTAATTGAATAAAAATTAAAGTTTGGGAGTCAATTTACATAAATTAATCCAATGATTTGAATGAAAAGCATGCAAAAAAAAAAATATAGGGGTTTATTGACTAATCAGGGGTAAAAATGAAAGAATTAGAAGTGTAAGGGGTTAATTGATGACTTAATTAAAGAAACCTTAGACTAAAGACCATTTTGTAAAAGAAGATGAAATATAGGGGCCTAATTGAAGAAGGTTAAGGATGAAATTGCAAGGAGTTTTTAAATTATAGACAATTCTGGGCTTAATTGAAAGGTTTTGAAAGTTTACGGGGCAAATTAAAAAGGCTTTAATTTAACATAATTCCCTTCTAACAGATGTCTGATTTTTAAACATTCACCCCAAATTGTTCACCTTGTTCTTCCTTTAAGAACCAAGGAAGTTGCTTAAGTGCTAGCCTTCTCAGAACCAATTCTTGCAACCAAGACACACAAAATCTTTCCAACCACAGTCCATTCCATGCTACCTTCTTCAAATCTAACAGCTGCAATCCGTTTTCTTTCCAACGACCTAACAAAAGCCCGTCCTTAAGACTCCAAAAGTGACACTAAACACAAAGCTTGATGTGAGATGTTGACCTTTTCTTTAATTTCTAGGTTTTCTTTTTTTTTTTTTATAAAAAAAACTTTTTATACTATAAGTCTTTTTAAGTTTCCTGATGGGATCCTCTCCTGTTCTGGTGCTTTACCTAAGACTAAGAGTCTAAAACAGAGGGAAAACCTTTCTTTCATTAACACGGAGGAGTGCTATACATTTGAGACAATCCTTTTGTTTTGTGCCTGGACCTCATGTCTCAAGCCCATAGTTATTAAACCCGGCCCGGGAATTGATCTAGTCAAGAAGCCAGGTTCTTGGTTTTATGGGTCAACCCGAAAATTCACTAATTTTTCTTTCTTCTGAAAGCTATTACAACAGCTTCAACACCTAAGAAAGTTAATATTCCCACAACTTTGTAATTTACCTTCTTTTTCCATATTTTCTAGCCAAGTGGCTTCAAAAGCTACGAGGAATGCCCCACATTGCAATTTAATATATTTCTTGGTCAACTAAAATTTTTGAAGGAAAGTCCCACAAAACCTAAACTTTTCCCTATCTCTACCAAATAAAACAACAAGTCGCCGCTCCCCCTGGCTTTAGATTTTCTCTCCCAAAACCAGCCAAAGCTTTCCTTTTTACTTGACCAAAGTAGTTGCCATGCGAAACTGACTATCAAAAATTGGAAGATAGAAGACATTCTCTTCCCTTCTTTCTTCACCCTCGTTCTAGAAGGCATTCCGTCAAGCAGCATGGGATGAAGACCTAGGCCATAACTTCCCTCATCCCTCCCTCAGTCATCCCCCTGATTTTTTTAGCCAAAACTAGAGAGCCCCTTCTTCTTCTTCCCCAGCCGCCTCCGTCTCTTGGCCAAACCAGAGCCGCCGTCCACTGACACAGGAGACTAGCCCGACTAGCCTTTCCTTCGACCAGCCTCCAACGGATAGAAGATGATGAAATAAGTCCCTCTCCTTTCCTCTCTTCTGCTGCTAACAACTCATTATAGAGAAGATGATGAAATAAAAAGGGAGGTTGAAGGACAGAAATCACATTTGAAAAGGGAAAAAAAACTCTAGGTCGCATTCGGGTTCGCCCGAGTCGGTCGGGTCATGGGTCGACCCGTCGAGTCGACCGGGTTTTGCTGGGTTGTTGTGCCAGCCGATTTTTTAATAAATCCAAATCGGTCTAGGTCCCGGGTCGGTCAGGTCCCGGATCGACATGCTTGGCCGGTCCGGGTTTAATAATTATGCTCAAGCCCTTTTAAATGTTTGGACAATTCAATTGAATCATTTTTTAATTTTTAATTTTTAATTTTTATTTTTTTAAAATACTTAATATTATCTTTTCTGTCGGAAAAAAACCCAACAAGGGCCACCTATTTAATTTAATAATTGCTAAAGTGGAGCCTCTAGTAAACTGCAAGGAGAAAATTATCTTTTTTATTCTTTTCTTGGTGAACTGAAGAAATCAATATAACTTGACACGTCATCAGCGACACAAACCTTCGCGCATACACAAAGGAGTAATGTTCTGTTAAACTTTTTGGAACGGATCAGAACTCGACAAGATAATTCGACCATGACTTCAAAAACCTCCTCCGTACCCTACACCTCTCTACCTTCCCACCCGGACTCCTATCCCCAAAACGTCATCGTTCTCTCCTACTACCATCGACCCCCAAACCACATCCTCCGCCGCTGTCTCCTCTTCACAACCGCAATCCTCCTCCTCTCGGCCGCCGTCTACCTCCTCTACCCTTCCGACCCGGCGATCCAACTATCCCGAATCAAACTCAACCACATCCGAGTGAACTCGTCCCCTGAACTTACTCTGGACGTCTCATTCTCCCTCACAATTAAAGTTGAAAACAGGGATTTCTTCTCTCTGGATTACGATTCTCTTGTGGTTTCGGTTGGGTACAGAGGGAGAGAGCTAGGGTTTGTGAATTCAAAGGGAGGGAAAATCAGAGCGAGAAGGAGTTCGTATGTGGATGCAAGGCTTGATTTAAATGGTCTTGAGGTTATAAAGGATGTTTTTTATTTGATTCAGGATTTGGCTAGAGGTGTTATTATTTTCGATACTGATACACAGGTTAAAGGAGACCTTGGCCTCTTGCTTTTCAAAATTCCCATCAATGTAAGTCATTTTTTTTTTTAATTTTAATTTCTTCTTCGTGCTGCTTTAGTAAGTAATCTGAGTTTTTGAAATGTTTCAGGGAAGAGTATCATGTCAAGTGTTTGTGAATACAAATAATCAGACAGTTGAGCATCAAGATTGTTACCCTCAGGTCAGGTTATAAACTGTTTTCTGTATTAATTTTATAAACGCCACCTAAGATTAGAGAGATCAAGTTGCTATGAGTTTAGAGGGGGATGGATCACTTATTGCTGTCCATTGCAACTTATATCTAAGGCCATCCCCATCTTTGTAATTTGCCAAATCCATAAGGCTGTGTATGCCAGGGGAGAGATGGAGGATGAATAGGTAGAAAAAATTGAAGGATGGGTTATTCATCTAGTTTTTGCCAAGCAAGATCCTTTCCCCAATCCCCCTCAGATTTGGAAGCTCTAGCGTTTCATGTTGTGGTTTCTTGTTCACTGTGAATTGGTGTTCAGCTATATGATGGAATGCTAGAGGGATCGGAACCATATCGTAATGCTTTTATTATGCTTGGGGTTGATTTTGCTATTATATTTGTCATATTAGATAGTAGATTCTGTACCATCCAAGTGGATTTGCTAACTTTGAGCTACTATCTGATCTTTTCAGTGACATGGGAATTTCAGCATATCCAGCTGACTGTCTTGAATTGGACAAATTAAAAGTTGGGTGCTGGAGGTAAATAGTATGGTCTTGCCACCACCTCATAGGTAATGATACGTGCTCAGTGTATTCATTCATTGTGATCAATAGTGTGGTGTGATCTACTTACAAGTACAATTAGGACAAAAGATTAATTTATGAGCAACAACTGTATCCCTGTATTTCACCGTAGTATGAAAGCTAATAATTCTTGTTTTTTTTTTTTCCCCATACAATTAGCAAAAAAGATTAATTTGTTTCTTTGGTATATACTGACGAGGAGCATGTGTGAAACGATATCACTAATAATGTTATACTTCATGAATAATTATTTTCGTTATCAATAACCCTGACAATTTTAAAAATAAATAGTTATGACGTAATCTAACGATATCACCACGCACATTTGGTGGCAAATCCGCATTAGATTTTAGGGTTTTTATAATGTGCTTTCAGAATATGCTGACTATCACAGCAGCTATTCTATTGGGGAGAATGAGTATTTTGTTCTCAGAATTAAGATGGTTTACTGTGCATGAAATGTCCACCAAGACCTCCATAGTTTGCCCCCTTCCCGCTATGACTTGCAACCCTAGTTTCATGTCCGTTGTGTAGTTGCCTCGGCTCTCCTATGAAAATCTTCTACCTTAGCTCCATCCACATACTTAGTTTGAGGACTGCAATTTGTAATTGGGTGAAGCATGCTTAAGAGGGTTTAGCACAATTGAACTTTGTCACTGCCTTCTCTATGATCTTGACGGGAAAAAATTGGGTACAAAAGAATTAATATTTTATTGCATCATAAAACCTTAGGAGGCTATTGTGTAGGTTTTATTCAGAGATGCATAATTGCATATGAAGACTTGGTAACGGAGTATAGTCCAACCCATTATTATTGGGCTTAATTTATATTGATTTATTAGACATTTTATTTAGTGTGCCATAAGCCTATTATTTTTTTACTAGGGTTTCTTTGTTCTGATGATTTAGATGTAATTTTCTACATTATGGTGAGATTATTGATGATGAAATAAGAAAAGTGACATGCTTCTCTTCTCCCCTCTCTCCTCCTTATCTTCCTTTTCTTCTCTAGCTCCTTTTTTTCTTCTTACAACTCCTTTTCTTCTTCTATCTCTTTCTTCCCTTTTCTTTCTTCTAATATTTTCTCCTCTTCTCCAACTCCTCCTTTTCTATCTCTTCATCTACTATTCATCTCTTCTTCTGCATCTTAGCTTTCTTATTTCTCCTCTTACTTTTGTTCAATTTTATATGTCCCACATCAGCTTTGGTATTAGAGCACAGGTATTTTATGGTTGTTTCTACAACCAGTCGATCCAGTGCAAAACCACAACCCTGCTGTCCAACATAACTGCCACTGTCTAAACTCATCCTACACACCACATCCACTGTACAGCAGCATCAGATCTAACAATCACAATGCTTCCCAAACAATCCCCAAGTCTTGTCAATTTCAGCCACGAACCACCACTCAACAGCCCCAAAATCATTGCTGCCAACCCTCATCAACCACAACAGCCCCTCTTCCAGTTACCCGCAACCATACCCAACATAAACCACACCATATTAGCCACCCAAAACCACCACACAACAGCCTTATCACTCAACAAAACCAATCTACCAAAAAAAATCAATTTGTAATGGACTATTTAAATCCAAATCCCTACAGAAACTCTCCTAAATCTGTCCTTTTAACTTTCAAATCCTTCCTCTGAATTCTGAATCCCCATGTTTTTCCATTACAAAATAATATTTGTGTTGATATATTTGTAAAGAAACGAAATACATGATAAAATGAATAGATATGAATATTTGTGATGGAGTGGAATATTATTATAAGAGTTGATGGAGCCCCTTCACATCCACAATTGCTTAACGTCAACTCTATGTTAACAATGCAAGATGTGTCTTAGCTTTGTTGACCCATCTGTCTGTTTTTGAGTTAATTTGCGTTCTTAATATTGTTCTACATAAATATTAATAACATGTGGGTCAAATATTTATGTCTACTTATCAAATAAAAGTAATTATACCTCCTTATCAAATAAGTCAGATAAGGTAATTATTCAAAAAATTCACTTTCTCAGTTGACTCCAATCAATATCTATTAGGCTTGACTTAAGATTTGTGTAATATGAATTTTATATTTGCAATGGATTTGCTTGGGATATTCTACAATTAGCAATATCAACTTATTCTCTCTCGTCATGATAGAAATTGTTGCTTTTGAGTTGCAAAACTCACGGGGCTCTGTTTAGAATTTGGGTATTACTGGCCACCTTGTTCATGCTATGTTGCCAGCTAAAAAATTATTTTTCAACACAAAATAATTGACCTTTTTTTTTTAATAAAAGTAAATTAAGAATTATATGTATAAATAAAATTTTGAAAGAAGAAATGTTGTCGTAAATCAAAAACTAAATTAGAAAGTTAAAATATATGAAAGTTCACATATTTAATTTCATGTTGTGAAATGGTATTTAGATTTTTTTTTTATTTAATTGTATATCAATAATTTTTTTATAAGAAAATTAATAATTTAAATTCTATTAAAGATAATATAATTTGCTAGTATAGTCTTTTTTTTTCTTATTATTATTATTATTATTACTACCGGCCAAAAAGTAATAGTTCATTAATAAAAATCAAAGGCGATTGGAGTAACTATTCAAAAGACTAAAAAATAAGAATGAAAAAGACATCTGTTTGATTAAAGCTTTTTTATCCTATTAATGACTTTTGTTTTCGGCAAATTGTTTATCCATATATTTATTTGTTGAAGACAAGTGATAAGAATTTCAAAAGCAAATTTTAAAAAATGTTTTATTATTATGATGCATATATATTAAAAAATTATAAGAATAATACATTAGAAATTTTATATTTAATCATATAATAAATTGTTTAAAAAATTTTAAACATATATTTTATTTTAATTAGAAAAACAAAAAAAACCAAGCCTATGTATTTTGTTCTGAAAGAAGGCTAGGTGTACCTAGGTCTGCAAGGCCACGCCCAAGTGCCTAGCCTTTCTTTTTTTATTTTTTTTTATTTATGTTTTGGGTAAACAATCTATTCATTAAAAAATAAATTTCTAATTTTTCAAATTCCAACCATTGGAGCATTGACTAAAAAATTTGAATTGGTTTTTTGCGTGGAAAATACCATTTTTTTAAACCTATTTTCACCAGAAAACAACTAGAAAAATACTCTTATCATCTTAATAAACCAAATTTTCAGCTCAAAACATCTTTAAATCAGTATAAAATACAAAATCAAACTAGAAAAAAAATTCTTTCAACCTTAATCTATTTTTTCTGGTAAAGTATTTGTATAAAAACATTTTAATAAAACTTGTCTTATCAAATGGAACCTGTTGATCACAATATTGATAGCTGGAAATGTGATCAATGATTACTTTTTTTTTTTTTTTTTTGTTATTGGATGACTTTCTCTTACATTTAGAACTTGAAAAATAAACATAATGAATTTGTGGATCAAAAATAAAATTTCAAAGGATTGGAAAAGAAGAAAAAGAAAAATAGAACTAAAAAGTATTTTTTTGGTGAATTTAATAATGAGCTTGAGATTTCTCTTTATTTTACATTTTGATCCTCTTATATTGAAGTTCTTTCTTTCCTAAATAAATTCTTAGAAACTAATCATAGAGTTACTACAAAAGGAGGCCTATTTTACATCAAAGCCAAGATCTGGTAACATGCTGGCTTCTTTCAGAATTCCAGCTTTAGGTTTGATTCACGACTCTTCTCAAATTAGGTTTAATGACTATGTCTAGAAAAGGATAGGGTTTGGGATTTGTGTAAATTTAAGTGGAAATGCTGTTGGCTCTATTTTATTGAGAACTATTGCCGCATTTTCGCTGTGCCGAAAGTGAAGAAGTGTGAGTATTGAGAACAAAAGGCGTGATGATTCAGCAAAGAAGAATGTTGAGGGTCAAAAAGTGTCAGAGGTTTGTGTGAGTATTGTTAATACTGTACATAACTCTAATTATATAAATAAAAAGGATGACTAATACAATTGTTAAGCCTCTAAACACTTCTTATATCTTAGCTGGGTATCGTAGCCTTCTTCTCCCTGATCTTTCTATACATGGATCCTAATCAATATATAACAGCTGCTACCAATTATGCTTTTAATCTCTCTGTTGCTAATCCTATTTTTAACCCCTCTGTTGCTGTCGCGTATACCATATATGTTTTGCCAGTTATCTCCATTGTTCTGCTGCTTGGTTCTTCTTCCTCTCCGCTTGCACAACGATCGATTGCGTTCGGTGCAGACAACGTTATTGCATACCTCTACTGCACAAGCATTTTATAATTCCTTTCCCAATTCTGTTGATCAAGCTTCTACCGTTACTATTGATTTCAATGCCTCCGTATATGCTAATGTTTATTACAGCAATACCATGATTCTCTTACCTCACACACAACAAGTGATTTCTTTGAAACTGTCTTATACGAACTACTTGTATTGGAGAATGTAGATGAAAGTCTTATCTATTAGGCCAGTGGGTCTATTCTTTTGTTGATGGTTCTCTCATATGCTCTCTTTCTTATGTTATATCATCATTCATGGCTGCTCCAGTAACTAATCCAACGTTTCTGTCATAGAAACAACAAGAACATCTGATTATGAGTGCTTTTCTGTCCTTTTTATCTACTAAAGTTTTACTACTGGTTGTTGATTGCCAAACATCATATACTATATGGTAGACTCTTAAACAAGCTCTTACCTCTCCATTGAACTCACGAATTATGTATCTCCATGGATCCATCAAGAACTAAAACAAGGAGATGATACAGTTAGTGCCTACTTATAGAAAGCCAAGTCCTTATATGATGACCTTGATGTCGCTGGCATACCAATTATGTTAGAGAACTTCGATCTTTATGTGTTCAGGGGGTTTGCGAGGAGAATTTAAAGACTTGGTCACCAACTTTTCAACCAAAGCCGAACCATTTACTTACACTGACTTGCACGGCCATTTGCTCACTCATGAATACCTTCATAAGAGTTCTCTTTCGCCTATTGTTGGTTCCCACACAATAACATCATTGCTGCCTACACCTTCTAGCACTTCTTCGACCTTTTTTGTTCAACGTTAGCCACCCCAATCTCATGGTCAGTTTGTAGGATCTTATGACAATAATTCTAACCGTGGTTCTAGGAGCAAATTTCATGATGGATGGAGGAAACACATCTACAACAATCATTCCCGTGACAATGATGATATTTTATGTGGCAATAATAATTTTAGTCAAGTCAGAATGGGTTGAGCATGGTAGTCAATTTTCCTTCTCAAATTAGTGGTCCAATAAATGACCCATAAAATATCAGTTATGTTATGGTTTGGGCCATTCTGCTCCATAATATCCATAAATGCAACATCACACAATGCAAGTGAGTGCTAACTTAGCATTTAATAATCCTTATAGTCCTAATCCAACCACTTGCTTTCATGATACGGGTGCTAATCAACATGTGGCACCTAATCTTTTGAATATGATTAATTCATAACTGTATCTAGGCACTGATCAACTATATATTGGAGATAGTAAGGAACTTACTATGTCAAATAATACCTACTCTACAATCCACACACCTAAACATACTTTTACCTTATTGAATGTCTTATACGTTCCCTATATTAAAAAGCCTTTATTATATGTTTAGAAATTATCTTGAAAATAATGTTTTTTTTTTTAATTCCACTCATTTGTGTTTTATGTTAAGGATCGACTAACCAAGGAAGTACTTCTTTCCAGTTGGAGTAGGGATGATCTTTATGCTATCTCTAAGTCTTCTGCAATGTCTTTACCTCAAGCTTTATTATCTACAAGTATGTCTACCTTTGCTGATGTTTGACATCGTCAACTTGAGCATCAAAGACCATAAATTTTGAGTGTAGTAGTGTCAAATAAAAAGGTGTCTTGCACCTCGAAATCTGTCCATTTTAATTGTCAAGTATGTCATTTGAGAAAATCTTGTTTGTCATTAGAACTTACAAGTCATAAAACTTCTACTCTGTTTGAATTAATATTTAATGATATTTGAGGATCTTCCCATATGTTTTCTTTTAATGGTTTTTGTTACTTTGTTATTTTTTTTTGGATGCTCATATTAAATACATTTGGTTTTTTTCTTTGGTTGTCAAAAAATTTCAAACTCAAGTTAAATGTTAGTTTTCCACAAATTAAATCTGACCAAACTGATTTGGGAGGCGAGTATAGAAAGTTAAATACTTATTTTAAAAACATTGGCATTCACTATCAATTAATTTGTCCTTATACTCATGAAGATAATGGCATAACTGAGTGTTAATATAAGCATATTGTTAAAATTGGTCCCACTTTCCTTGGTTAGTGTAAAACACCATTAAAATTCTAAGGCTATGCGTTTGAAACATCTGTCTATTTAATTAATCACATGCTTGCTCCTATACTGAATAAGAAATCACCTTTTGAATGCCTTTTCCAATATGTTCCAGATTATAATTTCCTTTATAAATTTGGGTGTTTGTGTTTTCCCTTCTTTCAACCTTACAATACTTGTAGCTTTTTGTCTATTTCTCATGTATTTCTTGGTTATAAGTCTTCTCATTTAGATTATCAGTGTCTTGATCTGCCATCAAAATGAGTTTACATTGCTTGACATGTTAAATTTCATGAAAATACTTTTTCTTTATAGACTTTTAAACATATACAACCCCAAGCTTTATCATCAACCAACATATTTTTGCAACCTGTGACATCACCAAACTTTCTAATTTTCAATATTCTTCCGCTCTCATACACCATCACCACTATTCTTTAACTCTCTTACACCACATTTGGTATGCTATAATCATAATGATTTATATCCATATGTCACTTCTTTTGTTGACAACTTTCCAAGTATTGCTTTGGTTTCCTCTAGTGAACATGCTTCTCCTATTGTTTTGGGCACCCTACGATTTGTTTCAGCTTCGAACCACTCACTGAAGCCTACTACAGTTTGTTCTAGTTTCAGACCGCTCACTTTAGTCCCATGTTGTTGTGTCACTACCTAGACTAAACTTAGTGGTTGACCTTTCCAAGTTTTCTCTTCCATCACTTTTTGTGTCTAATTATCCTTCTCATGCTCAAATATCACGGTAGCACCACTGAGTTCCTTGCCTTAGACAGCATAAGACAACACATCTTACTGTCTCTTCTCTTTCACAATTGTCTTCTCTCCTTGATCATTAGCCCCTCACTTTTAGGAAGCCAATATATATGTTGTTTGGCGTCACGCCATGCAATATGAGATTTATGCTCTTCATTCCAATGATACGTAATTTGTAGTTTTTTTTATTGCACGTGGGCTCACGATGTGAGAGTCAATAAATTGTTATCTAGTTGTTTAGTTTAGGGTCATTAGGAGACTCGAGTATATTGATTTTATCAGAAATTAGCTATGGTAAGGGATTAGTTGTGGCTAGAAAATGTATTATCACCCCTAGCACACCTTACCTGAAATTAGCTGCATTGTGTGATCTTCATGTGGTTTAAAGGTTTTGATGGGTTCCTAATTGATGGTCAATCTATGACTTAAATTTTTTTCTATGACTTAAATTTTTTTTCTTACTCTTATGAATGAATCTGACATTTTGAATTTATTATGGGCTTGTACGCCTAGATAAATTCTTATGAGAAAGGTCCATGTAGGTGCCCTTACAAGGTTCAACTATCATGGAAGGCAAAAATGTTTTTCACAACTCATGTATTATTATGAAATAAACTCTTAATTAGAATTAGTGAATATTTAAAATAATTATGAGAATTTTTTGACTAACTTCTGGTATTTAAATATCAGCCTACTTGTAGGTCCAATATTTATAACAAAATGCTGACCATTAATTCTTATGAGTTAAAATTTTTAAGGGGGATTCTTGAAACATTAGCCAAGTTCTCATAGATTTAATAATCTAGTTATTAAATCAAAAAATACATGTAAAAATATTTTTGTATATATAAAAAAATACCAAAACTCACTATATATTTTTATTTTTTTCAAAATATGATTTTTTTTAGAGACTTGGTTGTATGCACACCAAATAAAACATATTATATATATATATATATATATATATATATATATATATATATATATATTTGAAATGAGAGGATTTTTTGTATTGTTTTATGAAATTTCAGTGAAAAACTGGTATTTTAATAGTAGGCCCGTACTTTACAATGTAAGTATAGAATCCTAATATTAAATAAAATTATTGAAAAAAAATGTGAGCGGCCCACAAATAATTTTAGATTTGTTTTTAAATGTTTTGGAATTTTTTTTGGATTTTTTTGGGGTTTATCTGACAAAATCTATTTTTATTAAAAAAACAAAGTGGAAAAAATAAGTCTAAGGGTGTGTTTGCCAAATAACCATTTAGACCAAAAACTCTTTCACAAAAATATTAGCAAACCAAACAGGCCTTTATCAAGTGACTTGATTTTAATCCGACAAGGTCGACCCAAAAACATTGATTCAACCATTTCAAGGTTCAACCAAAGCTAAACCAAACAAGAGATTTCAACCAAAATAAAATCAAAACTAAACAAATCATAAAAATTATAAAAATTTCTTATGAAAACATATCAAACACTAAGAAAAACGAAGAACAATGAAGAATGTTTAAATTTAAATCTAACAATATAAACATCAAACCATAGAAGATTTCAAGAAAAAAAAGAAGAAGGTTTTGTTCGCAATCAAGCATAGATAAAGAATTAAGGGTTTATTTGCTTTGATTATCATTAAATGAACACGATTTTATCGAAAATGGGTTTCAATCCGAAACCAAACCCTAAGATTAAAACACTTAAAAATGTATTGATGCAAAAACAACTTAGATTATTGATTAATGATGATGTACGAACATGCAAAAACCAAAGCAAACTTAAAAGGAAACCTAAAGTTAGTACTTAATATAATGATTTTTAGATGAATATGAAAAACATGAATCGAGGCTACCTAGAAAACATGGATTGCTGCCAAACCTAGAAATTGACCCTTTAAATCTCTAAACTTCTATTTTTTGGTTTATATAAATCACATTGTTAATAACAAACATGTTTGAATTATAAAAACATTAGGAATATCAAATCATTAAAAACATGCTTAAAATTTAAACTTTCAAAACTGCAGCCCTATTGACAGCCAACAAAACATCAAACTTCAATCCAAAATTGACTCTTTAGAACAAAAACCAAGTGTAGGAACCCAATACATGACCTAACAACCTAAAAAATGCATCAAATACCTACAATCATATTTGGTAGATTCCAAAAAATATTAATTTCAACAAGGACAATATTCAATCACCATTCTATACATTCAACAAACATTAACAACTAACTTAAAACAACATTAAGCAAATAAAACAACATTTTCATTCATCAATTCACATAAATGCTAAAACACAAAATAATGCTAAAAAAATTAAAAAACAATGTCATTAAACATTGAAAAAGCATGAATGAGCAAGCCACATAGACTTTCCACAGGGTTATACCTTTTTCTAAGTTTTATGGCTATAGGCTACTACTTCCATTTTCTTTTCCTTCTTTCTTTTCCTTTGCCTTTATATTCTTTTCAAAGCTTGTTTGACCTTTTGTGTCAAGCTTTTGAACCTTTATAGTAAGGTCTTTCCAGAGGGTATTTACTCATGTTTTTTCTTTTTGTTTTTTTACCCTCTCATTTGATTTTTAAGAATATTTAAAGGGTTTTTTTTCTAGGTTTTTTAATGGATTTCCTCAAATATTGATTAAAGATCAACCTTTTGATCAAAATGAGAGAGTTCTAAACAAAAGCTAACAGCTGAAAACTCTTGTACTAAGCTGGTTTTGCAATGGTGATTTTGTTTTTTGGGTACTTTGTGGTTTTGCTAAACTTGAAGGGCAAATAGCTATTTCTGGCCCTTAATCTTAAGAGGAGGGTTTTAAAGTTGTAGATAAGAACTATTTAAGAAGCTTTCAGAGTGAACACATGAAAAACTGGGTGGTTTTTGAGAAATGAGTATCAGTCTAGGATGACTTGGTTGACCACTTTTGAGACTTTACTGGAGCAACTTTAGTATAAACGTCATCGAAAACCACCTGAAATTTGTAAAGGATGTGTATATATTTTGTTTGGATCCAATCTTACATAATTTGAAGATATGTAGCTTTAAATTCATTTATCTAAAGATGCCAACTTGATCAGCCCAAAATCTAAAATTGTAGTGATTGTTGATCAAGGACAAGATGTTAGAGACTTCTATGGAAGAATTGTGATGTAAACGTCTAATTTCATGGAAATGAGGTTATAGAGAGGATATTCTTCTTCCATTTACAAAAAGACCTTGTGCTATTTGGAGGTTTAGAACTCCATAACGAGCTCTTGGAAGGTGTCAACTCGATCATCTAAAACTGTTAATGAAAAAGATGAATAGTGGGTGAACGACGCTTCGTCTAAGTTAAATCCCTAGAAATTAGGGTTTTTAATTTGGGATCTGATAGATTTCATTTTAATCCATGTTTTTCCAAATGCTTTTAATTGCATTTGCCTTCCAAACTCTTAATTTCATGCAATTTCATCATTGTCCAACTCAATCATCAACCCCAAATTTTAGCTCAATTTTCATATTCATTCTTGGCTTTTGATTTATGCATTTGGACCCTTAATTGACCATTAAACTTTTATTTTTTTCAATTTGGCCCTTGATTTGGTCAATTTCATCCTTTATAATCCCGTACCTTTCACGATTTGGTCTTTGGTTTTGAATTTTTTCAATCAAACCCTTAATTAGCTATCAAACTTTAATTTTTTCACAATTAAGTTGTTGATTTAACAAATTAAACTTTTCAAAGTTCAATTTCAATCCCTAAACTTTAAAATCTTCCAATTAACACTCGAATTGGCTTTAAAAAACTGATTTTCCTTGCAATCAATTCCTGATAAAATTAATTAAACCTTTCAAAATTCTCATTAATTTCATTCTCATTCAAGTTTGTATTTCTTTACCCAAAATACAATATTTTCACCGAATAGGTCTTTTGTCGAACAAAATTGGATCACTAATTTTGTCAATTTTGTACATTCTAGCTCTCCAACTTTTCCATTTGCTATTTTGGTCCTTCACCACCATCTTAGACAATCTTTTGGGCTTTGTTCATGTGTATCCTCTTATATTTTGGATTTTCTTTTCTATTCTTCTTTTTTTTTTTATGGGGTCAAAAATGAGTAATAAAAATCATCATCCCTCCGTAAATGTTGTTAGTAGTTGTTGGTTATGTAAAATTAAAATGTGAGTTGATGGTAGTGTTGAGTGTTATAAAGCTTGTTCGGTTGCTAAAGATTTTACTCAGCATGAGGGAATTGATTATTCAGAAATATTCAGTCTTGTGGTTAAAGCCACTACAATTTGGTTAGTATTTACTACCGTTGTTTCTCGAGATTGGAAGATCAATCAACTAGATGTTCATATACCTTCTTGAATAATATCCTTCAAGAAGAGGTTTATATGGAGCAACCACCTAGCTTTACTCATCATACTCTAGCATCTCATATGTGTCATCTGCATAAATCATTATATGATTTGAAACAAGTTCTTTGGGCTTGGTATAATCAATTGAGTGACTATATGTTATTCATAGGATTTTATGTCTTTGAAGTTGATACATCTTTATTTATCCTACTTATGGTTGGTGATATTGTCTATCTGCTTGTGTATGTCTTTATTTATCCTATACATCTTGCTTACAGATAGTAACTCAACTTTACATACCAAACTAATTTTGTTACTAAGCTTAAAGTTCAAGCTTCGGGACCTCAGCTCCATCCATTATTTCTTGGGCATTAAAGTTAAACCAACATCTATGGGACTTATGCTTACCCAACATAAATATGCTCTTGATATTCTTTACAGAGCAGATATGCTTTCTTGTAAGCCTATTAATACTCTAGTATCTCCTTTTTCTTCAAAGTTGGCCATATTATCTAGTGGTTTGTACTCTGGATCTACATGTTATAAACAAATTATTTGTGCTCTTTAGTGTCTTACCTTCACAAGGCTTGATTTGTGCTATGTTATAAATAAAGTGTGTTAGTTTATGTATGCCCCCACTAAATCGTATTAGATTGTCATCAAGCATATTTTGTACTATTTAGAGGCCATGGTTTCCTATATCCTACACATCACTTAAAGTTTATCTCTATCTCTTCATGGTTTCACTAATGTTGATTGGGCTGTCAATATTGGTGATTGCAAATCTACATATGGGTATTTTGTGTTTCTTAATACTACTCTTATCTCATGGAAATCAAGGAAACAACAAATTGTTGCTCATTCTTTTACTAAAGTTGAATATAAGGCCTTAGCTGATGGAATTGTTAAAATTTTATAGATTCGCTCTCTGTTTTCAAAGCTTCAGTTTCCTAGTGTTTCTATAACTAGACTATGGTGTGATAACTTAGGTGTTACTTAATTTATAAGTCAATCCAGTTTTTCATGCTCACACTACCATGTCGATGAAGACAATCATTTTGTTCATAATAGAGTTGCCAAACAGAAGATTCATGTTCATTTCATTCCTTCAAATGATCAATTTGCTGTTGTTCTTACTAAATTGCTTTCTTCTGCGATCTTTGCTCATTTTTTATCCAAGCTTTGTGTGGAAGCTCCATCTTCAATTAGAGGGGATATATTATAGAAAATACTCTATTGAATTATAAGATACAAATATAGAAAATTATGTTTACCTTGTATAGCTTATAGCACAAATCATGTGTGGGTATTACACTTTTAATATTATACACAACTCTAATTATATAAATATATAGAGAGAGGATGACTAATACAATTGTTAAGCCTCCAAACACTTCTTATATCTTAACTCTTAACTGATAGGAGGACTTAATTAAACATGTTGTGGTAGTATAGGGACTAAACGGAATCGATAACCCAATTTTTGGTTGATAAGGTTTATTATAGAATAGAATTTACCAAAGCAAAGCAGAGAGTGTAAACCTACTTAATTAAACTTATCGTGTCTTCTATACGATGCCACATTAAAAAAATATCTGGCTCGCCATCGTCAACTTGATGACAAGATTCGATTAATTATTCTTTGCAAGAAAGCCGTTCTTTTTCAAGTTCCCTTTACCAGGTTCCTAACTTTTCTTCTTGAATAAAAAAAGAAGAAAGTTCTGGTGTTACATAATGTCAAATAGAGACAAACGAAGAAAAACACAGGAGAGATTTAGAGACTGGTTATAAAAAAGGAACCCTCAACGGATTCCATTTTCATGTTTCTCTGTTGGTTCTGTTACGACAACGCAACCCAGTTCGAAAGTACTGGAGCGGTTGATGAAAACGAAATTCATTAGAAACAAGAGGTAAACACTTTAAATTCTCTTTCACAGTTTATACGCTTACATCATACCTTTTCAAGGAGTTGCTTCTTTCTTGTTATTCTCCCACTCCACACATAATCAGAACGGTGGTGCCTGCACCTGAAGGATCCCGGGTGCCTTGTGGGTGAACACAAACACTTGTTTATCGATCTAGAAATAGCACTTCCGCCACCAGCAGCCACCTCTGTTCGTGCATGTGCAGTTTCTGTCTCAACTGCTTGCAAAACGAGCCTTCTTTGATACACCACCAAGTTCCTTTGGCTAACCGAAAGCACACCAGGGTGACACATTTTTCCTTCTAACCTTTCTTATGGTTAAGATTGTAGTAGGTATTTTTATTGTGAAGAGAGAGCTTGATCAAAAGAAAAGGAAAGAATCCATGGTGTGTGAGATTTTATAAGAAGTAAAGAAAGGAAGCCTAAATAAAAGGTGTAAAGGAGTTGTAGGTTGATAATTCCTTCCCGGAGAGGGTTTGCTCTTTCATTTCTTCCATTCGTGGGTTATCACTAACCTGAGTAAGCTATATGCTTTGGCTCATGGCTCATGAAATTAACCACACCACCTTCACTGATCAAAAAAACAAACGGCCTATTACAAGATAACGTAGCCGCAAATGCCAAAGTGAAGCGGCCAAAAACTATGCACCAGAAAAGTCAGGAGCTTCTAGCTGAAACGTGGCATAAAGATGCCATGTGGCTATGTATGACGAGCCCGGTTCATGCATGCCGCTTGTTGTGTCTCAAGTGGAAGGGTCCAATTCGAGCCAATGGTTTGCACTTTCTTTTCTCTTTAGAAATTTGCTTGTTTTTGATTGGCAAAGAAAATTGTTCGTTTCGATAATATGGTATGGTTAGCTTTGTGGCTGGAGTTTGGGATTAGGCTGAGGTTTTGTATGAAATTGGACAATGCGGATGCTTGCATGGTTGTCAGATTCTTTAACCATTTTCACTTGGTCTTTGACCATTGAAAAACTGTGAGACGGTGCCGTTATCCACGATTCCATATTTGAGAACAAAAGGAGAGAAACCCAAAACGGCCTAATCAAATTCGAGGAAGCAAGCAACTTACTCTGGCTCTGCCCTTTCTAGGACCAACTCTTGACCTTTATCAGATAAAATATGGAAGTGGGCATTTTCTGTGTTTTTCTTTTCATTGAAATTCATTTTCATGATTGGAAAAATTACATGATTGATATTTTAGTGAATAAGCTCTATATTCAATTAGTTGATTATATTTGATATGAAATTTATTTATATAAAAACACACATTTTTTTTTTATAAAGGCATTCTTTATCTTTAATATTAATTTATGTTTGATTCATAAGTCTAGAGTAAAAATAAAATTTTTGAAACAAAAATAATTTGCAAAGAAAATCATAAAATGTTTATAATTATGAGGGTTCCTATTGTATCAAAACATTATTTCTAAATATTCTTATTCGATACTCTATTAAGATTGAAAATTAATTAAAGCAATTGAAATTGGTACATAATATGTATTTTTTTAATAAAAGGAAACAATTTTTTTCTTTAGCTGAGGTACGAAGGATATGTAGAACTAAAATGTAATTTCTTGTAAGTAATAAGTACATTGAACTAATATGGATGAAGATTCTATATGAAAAGATCACTCATGTCTATGAAAATCTCATGTAATAGTTGTGTAAATGATCTTTAGACTTGAGATCATTAAGTTATCTTATATAAAAAATGCTATTTTTTTTTATCTTAATTACACGTTGTCTTAATCAAGGATAACAAATGAACAAATATTATGTATAATATGAACTATATAAAAATATTTGAGTAATCAATAAAGAATTTATTACCCTAAGTGATTTAGAAAAAAATATCTTACACGTTCTTAAATAGTATTGATTATGAGATATTTGTGCAAGTTGGAATAAAAATTGAAAAGGTGTTTCAAATCTCATTCAAATATTCAATTACTATAATGTTGAGAACAAATATGATTTAACAGAACAAACACACTCAATGCTCAAATGTCTAAATTAAAAGATTTTCAATGAAGGGATTGTTAATGTATATATTGTTGAATTTCTCGAAACACATACACGCAATGAAAACTGTAAATTTAAATATTTTTTTTTAAAGTCTCAAGGATCCTGTTAGACAGATATAAAGTTGTTTAGAATTTTTATAAAGATTACCTGAAGATCAGATGTTCTTTTCAGCTTTAAATAATTACTTATCTCTTTCAAACGTTGTTTGAAGACGAAGACTCGAGGTGGTGTTGGATTGGGCAATGCTCCTTCCTCCGTTTTTGTTTTGTCTGTTTCTCTCTAATCATCATTCTCTCTGGTTATGGGTTTGCTTCTGCTCTCTAGATCTGTTCCTTTGTTTTTTTTTTTAACTGTGGTTGGGTCAACAATCTGCTATAAGGGAAGGTTAAGGGTCTCTTTAGCTTCTCTATTTTCTTTTCTTGTGTTTTTTCTTCTATCTTTTTTTTATCCTCCAGTCTCTCTGCGTCCTCTGCTTTTAGAGGCCACCTTAAGAGAAACTCAATCCTTATCTTCTTGGGATTGTAATCTTACATGAAGATAAAAATTGACCCCGAGTTTGATGGGATTGGGACACCAACAGTCTTGCCATTGTTGGTGTCACATCCCTAAAAAATACATAATTATTTAAAAGTGTAAAATTTTATGCGGTGTAAAATTTGGCAGAGTTTCCCTTGTAACAGGACTATACCAAGTTATCGACATCTTCATTCCTGTCACAACTCATATCATAATCATGATCCAATCATCTTGGACCTCTTTCCCAAACAACGCATCACAAAAAAAAAAAACAGGTATTGTCCAATAATCAAGATGCAATTAATAATAATTATATAAAGAAAATAGTAAAAACTTAGATTATGAATATAACACACACACACACACACACTTTATTATGAAACATTAATATCTTACACCTCCATATTCATTCCATTAAATTCCAATCTTAGTCGTTTCACGGGGTATTGCTCCCTCATTAGGGACACTAATTTATTCACTTAAGTACCGGTACTAATTGATCCGTTCAATTACCGATACTAATTCATCCGCTAAATTACCTGTACTAATTCATTCTCAATTACCGGGCATTAATTCATCCGCCTAATTATCGGTACTAATTCACTCTCAATTACCGGGCATTAATTCATCCGCCCAATTACCGGTACTAAATTATCTGCCCAATTACTGGGCATTAATTCATGCGCCCAATTACCGATACTAATTTATCCGCCCAATTACCGGGCATTAATTCATCCGCCCAATTACCGGTACTAATGTATCCGTCCAATTACCGGGCATTTATTTCACTCTCAATTACTGGGCATTAATTCATCCACCCAATTACCAGTACTAATTTATCCGCCCAATTACCGGGCATTAATTCACTCGTTAACATCAAACATAAATTACAGAATTTTTAATTAAAATTAACATTGGTTTTTCAATTAATCTTTCTATAAAAATTCAAGATGTTGGATACCTACCTGTTGGTAATGCTTGACTAGTAACTCCCTGCTGCTGTCTGGAGCCTCCAACCTCTCCTGTTCCATTTGAAAGATCTTATGATTTCAATATTTTATCACTCAATAATTTTCTTAAAACTTCATCACATAATAAGATTTTCGATCAATATAATTTTAACATCCAAAACTATTGTGGTTATTCTAACATAGTTTCATGTTTTTTAATAATTCCACAAATAATTCAAACAATGCTACATCCACCTAAACTTTTAATTCACCACAATTATAAGGAAATCTTATATCACTATAAAACTTTTCCTAACAATCAAAGGAAATTTAATTCATTTACACCTAATTCAACACATCATTTCATTTTATTTTTCTTCCACTATTTAAATACAATTCATTAATCTTTTCAAGCTTGAAATTTTATTTCTTATATTTTCCATGGCCAAATTCACCTTTCTAAGAGTTCCATAATCACACATAACAACAACTAAGCATCCATGTATGAAATTTCACTAATCAACACAATAAGATCATATTTACTTATAACATAACAAGGAATCACTAGCTAACCCAAGGTGGAAACCATTTTTTTTTTATTCATTCTTCAATCATCAAATACTCAATTATCATAACTAAATATAATTTATTTGTTATTAATTCAACAACCTAATCACCCCAAAAAAACACCCTTGGCCAAAATTTCCAATACTAAGAGGAAGAAATACCTTCTTCTTTTTTTTCCCCAAATTAACCTAATTAATGACAAGCCCAACCATTTATTCCTTTAATAAACATGTAATTAACATAAATCCATGCATTCAAACCATCATAACATCAAGAACCCACCTTCACATAATACCAATTCTACTCAATCCAATAACAAACATGAAAAACAATAAAATGGACCATCATGGAAAGTTTTCTTACCCTTAAGGAATGAAGAATCAAAAGCTAAAACAAGTTGAATCAAGTTCTTTTCCTTCACACTTCCGTCTAAGCTCAATTTTTTTTTCTTTCTCTAAAAGCACTCTTAAATATTCAAACTCCTTGAAGTCTCCTTAATGTATCGACCCTCTCTTTAATTACTTAACACTCTTTCTATCTTACACTTTGTTTTTGATTTTTCAAGTAATTTCCATGAAAAATAACACAAACCCTCTTTTTCTCATTTTTCTTCCCTTGGCCAGCTGCACAATCCCTCTTTCCTTTTCTTTTTTTTAATTGTTGGCAGCTTGTAAAGAGGATTGTTTTGGGCAAAGTCTCACTTTGGTCCCTAAGGAATTTCAAGACAATCATTTGTGCTATTTGTTCTTTTATCTGAAAAAAATTCTTATCATACTCCAAAAATTCTGAAATTTTAACCTAGGTTAAAATAATATTTTATAAGACTTCATGCAAAATTTCAACTTAATCTGATGACCAGATTGAAAGTTATGTTTTATAACGTAAAATTAGCCGGTATGTAATTTTTCGTCAAAATTCAGATTTTTATATTTCATACTTGCACAAGTCATATCAATTAATTTACTCAATTCTTAAGACTTTTTTTTCATATATATATTTATTTTTTTTTAATTTTTACCGGGATTTATAGTTGGCCTATTGGTGATAGGTTTTCTTGACACCAGAGGCGCATTATGGGGGCACAATGAGTTAAGCCAATTAGGGATTTATAGTGGACCATTTGGTCTGCATTCTGGCTTGCATTTGGTGAGATGATGGGGTCTAGCAGAGACTATTGGTCTTGTTTTTTTTTTTTTTTGCAGGCGGGTTCCTCTGTTCCAAGAAGGAAGAGGATGAACAATTGATTCCAAAACGACATCGTTCTCTTGACTCAATTTGCCCCATAAAGTTCTGAAATTTTGCAATTGGGCTTTTATTCATGGAAATCTTCTTCTTTTTTTTAAATTTTACCCCTGGATTTTAGCGCTATTTACAAAATAGTCCTTAGTTTCTAGTTTAATCAATTCAGACCTTAATTGAGAACTTTTAATTATTTCAAAAGTTTGACCCGTGGAAAATCAATTAACCCCCATATAATATCAACGCCTATTCACTTTGGTCCTTGGAATTTAATTTCTTGCAATTTTGACCCAAATTGACCCTAAACTTTGATATTTCTTTAATTAAGCCCCTTATTTCATTAATTAAACTAATTTCAAAGTTTAATTAAGTCCTTAAACTCATCAATTCTTTCAAGTTTTAGCCAAATTGACTTCTAATTTTATAATTTCCTCTTTATTAGTCCTCAAACTTTAAATTTGTGTTGTCTTGACCCAATTCTCAAAATTATTTTTAATTTACCCTTTTTTATTAATATATATTTTTTAAAAAAATAAGAAATTGGATTATGACAATCATTACCCCTAAATGAGATATACCAGAAGCTACTAAGCATCGAGTATGTAGCTCTCGACCCTTTGGCGTCTCTTCAGCCACTTTACTCTAACTAGTACGAGCCAAACCTTAGCTGTAAGTACCATTCTAGTGCTGCAGGACATATCATGTAGTTGTTGTGTCCCCGCGACGAGAAAATATTATCTCTAGAAGTATGACGTCATTTCATCTGGGCTACTCTTCAAATGTTTCTTTGAAAGCAGGGATTTGTAGATTGTTTACTTTCTCTTGAAGTGAGACACTCATATTACTAATTTGTTATAAATCTTATTTTAATTAACACAAGTTATTACTAACGTTAGCTTGTGAACATGGGTTATCCTTTTCAGTTCGATTTAGTTTTTATTTATAAAAACACCTAAATAAAATTTTGTATAAAATAGATAAATAAACTGAAACCGATTACAACCGACTGGTTTTAGTTCGGTTCGGTTCTTTATATATAAAAAAAAACCTATACATGATTATTATGTATGATGAATATGCAGTCAAATTCAAGTAAAACGAGCGCCTCCAATCCACTTTTGCTGAACAACAACAATCAGAGTTTCATATCCAAGAAGAAAATGATAATAATCATCATGAAGAACAATAATAGAACAATAATAAGAGAAACAAGAGTATCAACAACATCAACAACAACGATCATAAGAAGAAATCTAATTGGCTTAGATATGTCCAGTTGTGGAATCAATCCCCAGATCCACATAAAAAACAGGTTATATAATGACCACCTATCCACCACCCTTTTGAGTTTGGAGAATGATAAGAAAAAAAAAAAAAGGGTTTGTATGTTTGATTCTTGCAGGATTTTCCAAGAAAGGCAATGATGACAGAAGTGAAAAGAAATGGGGTTGGAGGTGCATTCCAACTATTTCACATAGAGAAAAGTGTTGGGAAGAATACAATTGTACCAAAGAGGCTGGGCAAGGGGGGGTCAGAGCAGGGGGCTTTTTTTTACTTGCTATTGAACGTAAAAGAATAAGCCTAGGGTTAGAGACTCTATAGGGAGGGGTGGCTGTTAGGGTTATTAGAATATTAAGTATTTTTTTATTTATAATATCTTTTCTTTTAATCTGAACCAATTCGATTTGGTTGAAGTTTATAAGTTTCAACATTACAAAATCAAAACCGAACTAAACTGAAAGTTTTTCTAAATATTCTATTCGGTTTAATTAGGTTTTTTTTCATGGTTTGGTTTTTTTAGTTTTCTCAGTTTAATCAGTTTTTTAGTTGTTTTTGCTCACCCATACTTCTAACGATAGTTTTTGGTTTCGGCTTATTTGTTTGTTTTCTACGTATCATTTTTTTAATCCAACATCTGATTTTTTTGTTAAAGGACCGAGAAAAAAAAGAAATGGTGTCATTCTTTTTTAATGAATAAATAAATAATTTTTAATATTTCTTCAAAAGTGATTTATATAAATAAATAGTTTTTTACTAATTTTTTTATACATTGATGCATTACTCATTTACTTTAAATGGTAAAATATGGATCCAATGTATTTTAAGTGATTTACTCTTTATTAAAACAATATCTGGCATGTATGTTTGTATAAAAAGTTTGTTTGACTAATTTTACTCCTATAAAATAAATATAAACCTTGTTATCTAGTTAGATAACAATATAAAAATATACGCTACTATAAAAACAACTGGATAAAGATTTTTTTAATAATAATGAGCTATAAATTTTTTTTTGGTATTATTATAAAAAGATTGATATATTCTTATTTGAAAATAAAGTAAAAATTGAATGGTATTTTTTTTAAGCGTGTGGGCCTAGATTAAATTAAGAAGCCCATGCGTGCCTGTGTTTTTTTTCCTAAAGTGTCGATGGCATGTTATCCATTTTTTGTTTTTTTAATTAAGTAAATAACAAGTCTCAAGTTGTAGATGAGCTGTCACTTATTAGTGCCTCAAATCTTGATATCATTGTGGTGGCTAAAAAATCAAATGATGTGTTTTTTGGCCTAAAATTTTATTTTTTAAGAAATTTTCACCCAAAAACACAATAACATCATAAAACCAATATAAACCACCCAACACACCTCAAAATTATCTATAAACAAAAACAGACAACTGAATTCCGAACTTAAAAAATGAACTCAATTTTTCATTCCTGTTATGCTTAGAGGAAAAAACCATCACCATCAAACTCCATCGAATAGAACCCTTTAACACAAGCTAAGCCATTTTGGTTGTTGAAATTGTGACAATTAACAACTTTTTTCCTCTTTCACTATCATCTTTCAAACCCACAGATTAAGAATGAGCAAAATAAACTTTTGGACCAAAATAAAAATTGTTATGAATTTGGAGTGAGTCATATATTTTCTCCGTGTTTTACTTTTCAATCCACTATATTTTAATTTGGTATTTGTTTTCCATAATTTAAAGTATAATTCTATCTAATTACGTTATAAATTTATTTAATTGCAAAGGGATAAAGTTTGAAATTTTTTTAAAAAAAACCTCCAACTACTTCATTGTTCATATGAACAATGAACACAACTGGGATTATACCCTAGATATTTTAGTATGTTAGTTAATCTAGAGGAAAACAAATACCACTACCATCAAACTCATCTCGTCAAATAGAACTCTAACACCAAGCTTGGCCATTTTAGTTGTTGAAATAGAGACAATCAACAACTTTCTCTCTCTTTCGTTATTTTTCAACAACTTTCTCTCTTCTCTCTTAAACTTAGGAACTGAAAAAAATAAAATAAATGTTTATATCAAAATGAAAATTTTCATGAATTTGAAATTAGTCATGTATTTTCTCGATGGTTTATTTTTCAGTCCTTTATATGAACAATGAAGCTTAAACTTGAACTAATCTAGGTTCCGGGTCAACCCATAAAGGCAATCTTAGTCTTGTAACTAGGGTTATTATAATATTATTAATTTCAACACTCAATATAAACTAAAGTAAAAAAAAATATCAAATTATTTTTTTAAAATATGTAAATTTGACAACAATACATATTAAGGGTAAAATAGACTTTTTTCATATTTTATTTTGTCTTTCCTACCATAACTAAACAAGATATAAAAATAGTAATTTTATCTTGTATATCACTACCAGATACAATTCTATCTCAGTCTTCTTTTCTATCTTGTCTAATTTGTCTTCACTATCTATGTCTCTTCTGTCCCGAGAAAATAACCAAACGCTTCCCAAGTGTGTTGGTATGGTAACAACAACCATGAAACCAAATCATATTAGTAGGCTTTTTATATATATAAAAAAAGCTAGGCATGTTTCAAATAAACTCAATAACTAGACACCAATTGAACTAGATAAATTTAAAATATTAGAGTATTTATATTTTTGACAATATTTTTTTTTATCTTTATTTATATTTATTGACTTACTGATCAACTATCATTATTGAATTACTATCCTAATGAACCGAATTATCATTTATGTCATGTTTGACAACGGAGCTAGGGTGTAATTGTTAGTGACTTTTGGTTCAAGGATTCCAGAATTCTCATGATTGAAATTTAAGATTCTAACATTAATTTTGTGTTTTGTTTATAATAAAATCTCAAAAAATATTATATTGAGTGCGTGGTGGATCATTATATATATATATATATATATATATATATATATATATATATATATATATATGTGTGTGTGTGTGTGTGTGTGTGTGTGTGGTTAAAAACTCATGATTAAAAGGGTCAAAAGTAAGGTAATAACCCAATATACCTAAATGTGGCAAAATGCCAAGCTCAAATGGCATAGGTCTAGCTTGCTTCCAAACCCAACACCATTGGGTTCAGCTACACGCTAAGCCTAAGTACATATATGTTTATAGAGGTGTCAAACCCAACATTATTGGATTCAACTACGCGTTGAGCCCAAGTACATATGAGTTTGGCGAGACGTTAAACTCAATACCCTTAGGTTCAGCTACACATAGAGCCCAAGTACACTTGGGTCTAGCGAGTTACTGGATCCAACACCTTTTGGTTCAGCTACGCGCTGAAACGAAGTGTATGTGGGTCTGATAAGATGTCAAACCAACACCATTAGGCTAAACTACATACAGAACCCAAATGCATATGGGTCAGGTTAGATGTTAGACCTAATATCTTTTAGTTCAGCTATGTACTAAACCCAAGTACATACAGGTTTGGAGAGATATCGAACCCAATATTCTTACGTGTAGTTATGTGTGGAGCCCATGTAAATATGTGTCTGACAAGCTTTCAAACCCATCACTCTTTGGTTTAGAATCATTTCAGGTCCAAATACATATGGATTTGATAATCTTTTTAGATCTCTTTTTAGGTCACAATGATTTTTTTTTATTCTTATGTTTTCTAACATAAAATGTTAAAATTCAAGAATGATCATCTCCCTACATCCCTAGGTGCATAAAATCTCTTAAATGGCCTACCATATTTCCATCAATATTAATATTTTGTAAGAGATATATATCCCTCATTAATATTATGTAAGAGAAATTTATTCTTCGTTAATGCTATTAAGAGGAGATGATGTTCTAACTCCTCCATTCAAGTAACATAATAAAGTTCAGATGTTATATATACCCTTTGAACCACCCATGTAAATGGTTCTTATTTTTCTTATTCTCTAAGTGTTCATATTTTTATTTTCAAAGCATTTATCATACATCAAATTCTTTGTAAGAAAAAAAATCTTTAAATTAACAAGTTTTTTTTTAGGGGCTAACTTTTTTTATGTCAATACCAAATATTGGTTTTCAGGATTAGGTCTTAAAAAGAACTTCTTTCAACGAGTCTCCTAGTCAAAGGATTGATGTTATTTTTTTTTTAAAATGAGTCTTATGTTCTTGGGAGTGATGTTAATACATTTTTTTTTTAATAAACACTCAAATTATGATTTTTATATTCTTAAGAATGGAAATTGTATTTTCTCTAATAATCAAATCCTATAAGTAAATATTTATTTAAACACAAATATCTTAAATTGATAAGTCTTTTATTTTGAGGACTAGTATCATGACTTAATTATAAAATAAATTAAGAAATTTAATAATTAAAAAAAAATAGATTTAAGAGAAAAACACTTAGTAAAAAGTAATATTTCATATGAAAGGATATAAGAAGTAAGGGTGATATTGTTTTCCTTTAAATATAACAAACCTATTGTTAAATAATATTTATGTAGTCTTATTTATTAAGGGTAGAATAGTACTTTCAGTTTAACCTATATATGCTTTATTTGTATTTAGGTTAAGACTATGCATTCATAATAAACATATTATTCAGAATTGCAGCCTCCTTTTTGTATTTGATCTCAATTATTTTAACATGGTATCAGAGCTGGTTTTATGGAACGAGGCTTAATCTCGAACACAACTTCGCGGATCCAACTAAAAAGATGAAAAATTTTTGGAGTGAGATTTTGTCTTCCGCTTCTGCAAAATTTGGTATTTCGTCAATTTCTGCAATTATTTTGGTATTTCGTCTTCCCTTCAGCTATTGCAATTTGGTATTTTCGTTTAGTTTCTACAAATTTGTTTTGTGTTTTGGAGTAATCGTATAATTTTGAGAAGATATTTGTTTAGTTTCTGCAATCTCTGTTTAGTTTCTGCAATTTGGTATTTTGTTTTCCGCTGCTCTTGCATTCTGGTTCTCTGTGATTGTTGATTATGGCTATTGAAAGAGATGATTCGCTTCAATCTGTAAGTATGAGGTTGGATGGGAAGAACTATTTGTATTGAAGCTATGTAATGAGAAATTTTCTTAAGGGTAAGAAGATGTGGGGGTATGTTAGTGGAGCTTATATGATACCTAAGAATATTAAGGAGGGGGATGTTGCTTTGATAGATACATGGGAAGCAAATAATACAAAGATCATTACTTGGATCAACAATTCTGTTGAGCATTCGATAGGTACGCAGTTGGCGAAGTATGAGACAACAAAAGAGGTTTGGGATCATCTGCAAAGGTTATTCACGCAATCAAATTTTGCAAAACAGTATCAGTTAGAGAATGACATACGAGCTCTTCACTAGAAGAATATGAGTATTCAGGAGTTCTATTCTGCCATGACAGATCTTTGGGATCAATTGGCTCTTACAGAATCGGCAAAATTAAAAGCATGTGGTGCTTATATTGAACGTAGAGAGCAGCAACGATTGGTACAATTTTTAACAGCACTTCGCAGTGATTTCGAAGGACTTAGAGGTTCAATTCTGCATCGTTCTCCACTGCTTTTTGTTGACTCTGTTGTCAGTGAGTTATTGGCTGAAGAAATACGTCTTCAGTCTTATTCTGAAAAGGGAATTCTTTCTGCTTCAAATCCTTCTGTACTAGCAGTACCTTCAAAGTCATTCTCTAATCATCAGAACAAGCCTTACACAAGGGTTGGCTTCGATGAGTGCAGTTTTTATAAGCAGAAAGGTCATTGGAAGGCTCGGTGTCATAAGTTGAGACAGTAGAATCAAGCTTAGAAGTCTGGCAGTCAGTCACAATCTAATGCTCATCAACCACCTCAGGGTTATAAACCCCCAGACCACAATACTGCAGCAGTAGCTTCCCCAGGCTCTATTACCGATCCTAGTACTTTGGCTGAGCAATTTCAGAAGTTTCTCTCCTTGCAGCCACAAGCAATGTCCGCTTCTTCCATAGGTCAGTTGCCTCATAGTTCCTCAGGTATGTCACACTCTGAATGGGTCTTGGATTCTGGTGC
>Ga0325414_1000476_pt1 | contig 32482 bp, 19 predicted proteins | sample PopdelMetagenome_8_FD_206183 | JGI IMG/M metagenome (GOLD analysis project Ga0325414, IMG submission 206183) | Populus deltoides microbial communities from Bellville, Georgia, United States - Leaf-PdKOR-R3 | ecosystem: Host-associated > Plants > Phyllosphere > Phylloplane/Leaf | place: USA... | reverse complement strand
TCATCTGCTATTTTTTTTTACCTTAGAGGTATATAAGTATTTTATTGTTTTAAACTTTTTGAAAATGCCATATAACTCTTGGTCAATAGTTGTAGATTTTGTTGACCTTAAAAGTAAATTTATCATTTCAATATGCAAAATATTTGAAAAAAACTAACATTCCCCCAAACATTCTTTTAATAAGAAATTAGCTTTAGAAAAGACCAAATTACCCCCACAACCAAAACTCCTATTTTTTCCACTCAAGAGTAAAATGATGATTTTACCATAGCAATCTACAGTAAGATGTGTCTAGTATTATGATAAAAAACTCACACCCTATATATTTTTTGTTAATTGTGATGTAGGAGATTTTTCCCTTCCGCATAGGTTTGTTATTGGCTATTAATTGGACTGAAATTTTTCTAATTCATGGTTCCTATACATTATTAAGATTTTGTAGCACTCAAAAACTTGGAAAGTCTTCTGATAAAGGCCACAAGTTCCTGTTCGAGATTTGTTATATTCTCATGCTTAATTTTGATTTTTTTTTAAAAAGAATTATTATTATTTTTCTAGTATAAATATGATTATTTCACTTTTATTTGCAAAGAATATTTAAAGATAATATTTTATAATTAAATTTTGAATTTAAAATTTCTATAATATCTTATTTAGCATAATTATATATTTTTGTGCTTACTCTTTTTTCTTTTCTTTTTTTGTTCTCTCGTCTACGTCAAATTGCTACCCATGATCCAGCATCACAATAGCTGACTTGTAATCCTTTGTTCATTTGAATAATTCCTAGCTTTATCGCTGCATTTCTGGGTTCTTTTTTATAAGAGGATATTTTGGAGCTGCTAGCTCTGCTGTTTGTAGCAAATTTCTGGAATTTGTCTACTTTTGTAAGCAAAAAAAATAAAAAATGGAGGCGCAAATTTCTGGAATTTGGGTGCTTTCTGTAAGCTTGAGTTTAAAGGATGATAAAGCATTGGCTTTTCCATGCTGGGGTACGTAACCCTATGCCAGTTTGTCTTGTATTTAATAGTCAAGGCAGGTGTTATTGTTGAACTGAAATTGATTCTAGTCTATCTTTATTGTTGATTAGGTTTTCCAACCACTGTTTCTGATGCTTTTCACAAGGGTTAACGAGCCAAGGGTTGTTAGGCTGTTGACCTGAATCTTTGAGTTATGAAGCTTGGCTTATCTGTATTCTTTGAAGTGGCTCTCCAGATGCGTAGGTGTTGATGCAATCATGCAAGAATGTGCCATATTCATCTATTTTACAGCTCATTTACAATATGTCTTGATTTTTAGCTGACTCTTGCATTCCAATCATCTCTTCGTGTTTCCGATTGTTACATGCGATACCACCTGAGAGTTTCTACCTACAGAACTAATGCTCTTGTCAGGGAACGGAATCCAACTGTGGTTGCTTGTAGTTGCTTCTGAGCACAATCAAGTTGCTCCGCTGCTCAGGCTACCTAAAGTCTTCTTGCAGGAACTTGCTTGTTGATTTATCACTCGGAATCTACTAAAATGTTGGCAACGATCGAAGATGCCGACACAGCAATGATGCCCTGTGATTAGTTTTGGTATGATTGGACTCCTTTTGTCATGCTTTTAGTGTTGTGTTGCTGCATAATAGCTATCCGTAGCAAATGGAGCAATGAAACGGAGCGACTAGTGCTTGGATTCCTTTTGACATCTGGGCAGATTAATTCTGGCTTTTCATTGATGTCTTCATATTAATTCTTTCAGAGATACGAGGAGTTCGATTCTGCAGATTGCTGTTGAAGTTTTTCTTTTAAGTTTTCCCCGATGCTGGACTGTTGTTTGTTGTATCAGATTTCCTCTCTGCATTGCTCTACATTTATGAACTCACATGGACAAGAACACTCTTCCTCTCCATTTATAAACACGTGTTTCTTCAAGTATTTAGCACTTGAACAATTTTCTTAAACTCAACATCTACTAGTTGCATAGTCTTAAAGTTGTCCAGTGGCTCATTCAAGGTGAGCACCCCTTGAGTGTTTGCTGCTATCCCAAAAATGAATCATCATCCAAAGATTTCGTATTCCAAGGGAAATCTAGGGTGGTTTTGTAAAAAGATTCACTTGCTTGATTTTCATTGCTATTTTGAGGGAGAGAGTCAAGGTATGAGAGCAATAAAGGAACTATAATCATTAGCTAGCAGAAGGGTAGCGCGCTATGCTACTGCTAGAATATAGAGTACTAGCTAGAGATAACCAGCCTATCCTTCTCCTCCCAGCTCAACATGGTTCCATACCATTTTCAAAGTCAGAACCTTTTGTCAATCCATGCTTACTGATCTGCCATAGCAGCATGGCATGTGCTCGCACAGCAAGCACCTGAACTTCATGAGATATATCTATCTTAAGATGTGCTATGCTAATGCCTGAGGTTTTTTTATGGGCATGCTACCGTTTGTTTCCGTTGTTGCTTCCATTTTTGAAGCCAATCTCAAAAAATAAATATTTAATAATTAATAAAACTTAGTTTACTATTTATGAGCCTTATTAATATTGCTTTCAGTCATGGGAGTCACTCAACTCTTCACGTGAAAAGTGGTGTATGTTTTTACTGTTTTAGCTGGATCGGATTCATTCTAAAGCTAAATATATTGAACCGGATCCAACCCAGTAAAAAAATTATTTTTTATTTTTAATTATATTTTATTCAAAAAACTAGTATTTAACATTATTCAATAATACCACATAAATTAGACGGAGATCGCTTGATAACTTAGGATTTGCAGAATTTGATCATAATTTCATTTTTGTTCCTGATTATATTTTACCTAATATTGTTGCGCACTTAAGAAACCAAAGAAACTGTAGTCCTTGTCAGATGTATTTCATACGTGATGAAATTGTAGATAGTTTAATTGAACAATAAAAAATATTTTATATAAAGTATTATTTATTTCATGATATAATACCAATAGTTAAATCTATAATATTTAAATTAAAAACAATTAATATTAATATATATTTTTTAAATTATTTTATAACCTCAATTTTAAAAGCATTTTTAACCAAACACATTAAACTATTTTTTGTTCAATCTTTAAGCAAATTCTTCATGCTACATTCTATGTATTCTGAAATAAATATCTGTGTTGATGTTTTTCGTTAACATATTACAGAATATGCTACATCTAGAAAAGGTATATAGTTGAAAATATAATACTGAATTTTGTTATACTTCATGGCTTGTTATTATTATGGTATATTAATTTCTTCTTCTTTTTTTAATAAAATCTTATTAGAAACACTTTCAATTTGTTGGATTATGTTTCAAAGTTTTGTTACAACCAAGATAAAAGAAACAGCTAAAGCTTGTATCCTTGTTTGGGAGTGCGGTTGCAGTTGCTTTTTAAAGTGTTTTTCACTTAGAAATGTATTAAAATAATATTTTTTTTATTTTAAAAAAATTATTTTTAATATCAGTGCATCAAAATAATCTAAAAAAATCAAAAAAACACTTTTAAAATACAAAAACAAAAAAGGGTGTCAATGCTTTGTATTTAAAATTATGATTTTGAAAAAGCATTAAATTTTAATTTTATCCAAATCAATGTTTCAAGTGCACTGCCATGGATTTGAAAAAGTTAATAAATGCTTATTATTTATTTATAACTTGTTTGTATTTATATTTCAAAAAAAATTAAAAATAATTGAATTTTTTTATATTTTTTATTGTTTCAAATTAATTTTTTATTGTTGATTTTTAATAATTTTGATGTGTTAATATTTAAAATAATTTTTTAAAAAAATATTAATTTAATATATTTTAAAAATTAATCAACATATAACACCAAACATACTCGCTTTCATGACTCGACTGCAATACCAAACCAACACGGAAATGGAGGGTGAGAGTCATGGCCCAGCACTGTAATGTTCGGTGGCTGATGTCCAAATTATTCTTGAGAACTGAAAACTGATGATGGATGCTTTCGATCATCATTTTAGAAGGGGCCTTCTGGTTTAATTTTGAAAAACAATTTAACAAAATAAGGAGTATGGCTAAATTATAATGATCACAACCATAATTATTATTTAGAATAATGTTTTGGGTGTTTTTTTTCATTTATTAGATTTTTTTTAATCTTATCATTCAACAACTCAATTATATATATATATATATATAATTTTATTTTTATTTTTCAATATTAAAATTTTTTTTAGTAATTGTCCTTCTTAATTTTTTTTTTAATTTTTTTCTATTGATTTATATACCGATCTAATAAATTTAGTTTTTTTGTCAATTTGAACATTTAAAATTAGATTCGTTAAAAGTGAGGCTTTATAAATTTTTTTATTTACTTTTTTTGAATTTATATCAATCTCATGATTCAAGTCACGTGTTTAGCAGATTAACTCGGATTAACTCAAGTTATTTTTTTTACGCTGCTTTTTTTTCATCATTTAATATCATACTTGTTGAAAATTAAATTTTATAATTTATTTTTAATTTTCTTTCTATATAGTTATCTCGATCATATAAAGTGGCTGGCAAGTTTGGCAAGTTGATACAGGGTTAATTTTGTTCATTGTTTTTTGTCTTTTTATAATTGAATATTTATTTAATTGAGTTTTGTAATTTTATTTTATTTTTATTTATTTTTTATGGGATTATTTTGATTTAATAATTTAGATGGTGAATTTAAAAAATTAGACATTATTCAACGGATTTATTAAAGTCATAAATCTATTGGCGGAAGGAAGGAAATCATTACTTTTGTTGCGGAAAATGCCCAAAAGTCTTTAGGCTCATAATATTTGTCACGCGTTAAATGGACGTGGATGGAAAAAATTCTCTTAATTATTCCACACTATCCGGTAAAAGAAAAGATTAACCCTTTTGGGAACAACTACAAGTCACAAACCGCTGCTCTACAATGAAAAAACAAATTGTTTTGATTATTTGATAAATATAACAATTATCAAATATTAATATATAAATATGAAAATAAATAATATATTTGACAAATTATTCTCTCTTTGTGCTAATCTTTTCTCCTCTCTCGTCTCTCTTTGTCAATCGAGAAGAAGAAATCAAGCACAAATCCATAAATCCGTTGATTAAAGACAAAATCAAACACAAATTCATTTTCTTTGTCACCTTCTCTTTTCACGTTTTGAAGTAGGCAGAGTATTTCTTCAATAATAAAAGGTAAATATAATTCTTTTCTTCAGTTAAAAATCTGTCAGCGTGTTTTTTTCTTGTTAGATCATTAGAATATGGTTTTTTCCCTCAATTTAACAAAAAAATTAGAAAATCAATAGTTTAAAATTAAAAATAGGAATCCTAAAGGTGCACTAGCCCTAAGCAATTAGATTTTACAATATTTTGTATGTTTAATCGATAAATTTTAAACTCTCAAACATATTATGAATACTGAAAAGCTGTTATGTAAAATTTTATGAAAAAAATCTCCAAATTAAAAAATTAGGGTTATTGTTAACAAAACAATAATTTTTTAATTACTCCTCAATTAAGGTATTTTTTTAATAATTATTCAATAACCTTTTATAACTTCTACCGACTATGCAGGAAATAAAATGCTAGATATATATGTGCATCATGGTAGTTCATCATACATCAAAAAAATTAGGGCTATGAATATACGTCTTACATAGACATACTATTCATACGCAAGCAAATCTTTGATGTTGTAATGCGAACCTCGTGATCATATGGTCACATAACCCGTAACAAAATTAACAATGTATCCTGAAAAACCAAAATAGATCTAATAGGAGTGTGATATAATAAGAACCTGTTTCAAGGTACCAGCACTATTTAAATAAGAACCTCTACCTTACGAATATCAATTCACAAATGAGAAGTATAAGAAAAATGTCACGAAGTCAGTTGATCTTTGATAACTTAGTTTCAGTTCTTTAGAGATTCAAAGAATACAAAAAATCCTGCCAACACTCAAGAACAATAGTTCAGCAACAATATTGATCATAAAACTAAATAAAAAGTGTCTTACAAGGAGTTTTTATACTCCAAACAAAGATACCCTAATGGATCTATTCTTGTGGGCTAATTTAAACCCAGTTACCTAAAATATGGGCTGATATGAAGCCCGCTTACAATCAGACCCAAAACTTAATTGAAATAAACCCAGATAATGTTAAACAAACCCAAAGCATTTAAAATTTAAAATTAAAATAAAGGTTCTTTTATGCTGCCGCAAATAACCAAAAAGAAATAAAAGAGATAAGTCTGATTCCCCTAGCTTAAAAAGGTGTTATAGACGAAATAAACCTTCCTTGTAACTTTAGGAAGAGTTGTCGCCTTTAGATGTCCTAAATAGACTATGAACATCTGATCTGAATATGAAAATAATTATATTGCCTCTTGTTTTTCCTTGTAGAGCTATATTTCCTTGTAATACTTGGACAATAATAAATACAAATATCTTTCTTTCTAATTGCCTTATTAGTTTCCTCCGTAGACTAGGAGAATCATTAAATAATCCTTCCTAGCTTAGAAATTAGACTTGGCCAGAATCTTCATTGAATTAATAAAAAAAAAATTGTTGACTTTGAATCCTTATAACATTAGAAAATCTTGTCCAAATAGGGCTGTCATAGGGTCGGACATATCAGGCCCATGTTGAACATAGATTGGACCCTTCTTGCACTTGGGTTAGATGGACTAGAACCCCCTCTTAATGCTCCAATAGATCTCCAAAATCAGCTATAACCAAAACCTTGTAATAAGCCCATTCACTGCCTCCTTCAATGTTTTGCTCTTAGACCTTGTGATTGGACCAATTGGAACATGTAATGAATCCTTGATGGTGTTTGTGGGTTGACCTGCGTCATCCATTTTCTTCTCGAAAGAATTCGACCTCAAATCAAAATCTATGTCAAACAAAGAAAGATCGGTAACTTTATAGGTAGTACTAACACCATAATCACTTGGAAGATCAACTTTATAGATACTGCCATTGATCCTCTCTAGAATTTGGAATGGATCATCATAATATGGTTACAATTTTCATTTCCTATGGTTAGAAAATCATTCCTTACACATGTGCACCCATACTCAATTGGAAAACAACCTACTTACAACCCTTGTTTGCTTTGAAAGCATACAACCTATTGTGTTTCTCAATTTGTAGTTGAACATCCTTATAAAGTTGTCTCACCAAAGCCATCTCTTCTTTTAGATCCTTCATCATCCTTGTCAGAAGCTCAAGTTGTTGGGCAAAAACTTGCATCTGAAAGCTATTATCCATTTTTGGTGTCATTTACTCATGATTTTCAAACATCTTTGAATCTGTAAAAATTGATTACTATCAAGAAAAATATATCATCACAACTCTCTTGTTTCACATAATTCAAGCCTTTTAACTAAATTATTGTCATTATGCCTTTTACCTCTTAGCTCTATATTTTTTAAAAATCTGCCCGGTGGGCAACCCGACCCAAGGCTCGAGTTATAGGTTTTGATCAAATCACCGGGTTATCCCGGATTGACCCCTAATTTTTCTCTTATAAATCAAAATGACATTGTTTCTTGTTAAAAAATAAACATTCAAGGGGTTGCAACCGGTTTTTTGACTAGGTCTTGCCGATCACAAGGTTAACCCAAGTTTTACCTTCCCCTATTTTTTTTAAACCTAACCCGGTTCTGGCCCCGGTTCCAATCGGGTCCCAGATCGACCAGCTAGGTCATGCCGGGTTTTAAAATGATGTTCAGCTCACCTTCTTGCAATTCTTTAAGAACTAAAAATCAACGAACCAAAATCAATGGCTATCATAACACAATCCACACACTCACACACACTGAAAACAAGCAAAACAAAACTATTATTATGATTTCACAAATAGCAAAACGAATTCATACGAAATATGGACGATACAAAGACTTGAAATAAAACATAATAAGAAAATTAATAAAATCACTTATTTGACTTCTAAAAAACTCAAATATAAAATAAATAAACTGAATAGGTCAAAACAAGTAGTAGAAAACATATTTTGGTAGCTTGAGCAAATTTGACCTATTATGCAATTTTAAGTACCAGAATTGAAACCCATACCAAATGATATTGGAATAACCTTCAATTTGATATGTAATGCCCTTGTACCCAATAAACAAGAGATCTCAATTTATAGATCGTTTTCTTATGTCTAGGTATCAAAAACTCATGTATGATTAGTTTGCAACAAAATTAACTCGGAATCAAAACCTCAATCAAACGATATCAAAAAGATCTTGAATTTAATATATAATGTGATTTCACCACAAATAACCAGTATATCAATTTTGAAGTGATTTCAAAATTATTTGAAAAAGACAACTAAACTTATGAAACACAAAGAAAATAGATTTTTAAGAAAAATATAACCTGATTTCGGGTCCTAGCTCTGACACTAATTGATGCGGACTTCATGATCATGTGGTTATGCAACCCACAACAATATTGACAATGACTCTCGGAAAGTCGAAACAAGTCTGATAAGAGTATGACAAAATGGAAATTTGTACCAAAGCAATAGCACTATTGGAATAAGAACCCTTACCCTACGAATACCAATTCACAAACGAGAAGTATAAGGAATGTCATAACCCGATTGCTTACCACTTTTTTCGAGAAAATTCAAAAACTATCGTTACTGGTATTTTCAGCGGCTTTTCAAAAGAATTAAAAAAATAAAAAATTTACTTTCAACACATTTAGTTTTTAACGTGCTCATTTCAAAATCATTAATTTATTTTTCTCATTTAGTCAAAATTGATGTTGCCTATTTATTAAAAAAAAACAAAAAAAAACAAAAAATACTTGGACAAAAGGACCAAAAGTGCAAAGAAAGAAAATGAGGGACCAAAGTGATTTTTAAATTGCTTGATCACCAAGTTTGCTTGAGAACCAAGCAATAGGAAGGAAAAAGACAAATTATTTTGCTTATAAATAATGAGGGAATCTCACATAAAAAAAAAGGGGAGGCCATTACATAAAAACTAAACTAAAAGAAAAATACCAAAAAAAATAACTTTTTTTAGCTCACACAACATAAAAAAACCATAACCTATTTTTTTACAAGTTGTCAATCATTCTTTAGAGGGGAACCCCTATTCATCTTCGAAAGAGAATAGACTCTCACCAAACAGACACTCCAAAACAAAAACCATAAGTTGCCACTATAGCATAAAAAAATGTTCATTTTAATCACCTATACCTTTAATATAAAGAGGGATTCAAAACAAAAAACAAATGGAGCAAAAGATGTTACTCTTTCTTCAAGATGATCAACAACTCGTGTCCCAATCTTCTATAAAGAATCCTTGAGCTTGTTCACCAACCATCATAAACTGCCAACGTACCTACACCAGCTGAGACATCGATTTCCCTTTATCTCTAGCACTGCGTTACTCCTTCCAACTATCATGACTCGCAAGCACGACCAAAAACGACCACAACCATAACTCATTTCCATGACATTGTCAATATATCATCAAGACCAATAGTAACCTGTTACTACCATCCATCAACACCCCTAGCTCTCCTTCATAGCTCCTCTCGAAATCAAAACACCCCCTCAACAATAACCCAAATACCATTAACCAAACACCATTGACCGGATCTCACCATGGCAGCTCCTTTTAGCCTCCCTCCACTACCGTCAAAACCGACACCCGCTGACTAGCACCTCTCAGCTTCTCTTCTATTTCACTTATAACTAGGACCCATCTCTTTCCACCGACAACTCCTTTACAGCCAATGTCTCCTCACCATAGCAGTAAGAGAGGCTACTTTGCCTCTTTTATTTTCTTTTAACATCACCAACTCTTCACATACACAGCAACTCATTTTTTCTCCCAGTTTCCTTCCAGACTCTGAGACTAGTAAGGGTTTCTAATTACAAAAATAATAAGTGGCAACTCTATCCTTTTTTTTACTAATAAAGGACAAAAATTCCTTATCCTTTTTACCCATATCCCGAGAATTTTGGTTCAGAAAGATGATCGTCGTGACATCGCACATGTGTGACACATAGTAGTAGTCAAATTCAACTTTCTAACCAAAGTTGTGCTAGAACATTAACACAACTACCATTATCAACAGTTATACTACATGCCTTATTTTTTTATGTGGCATCTATTATGAATGATATTTTCCTTTTGTTTCTCAATATCTTCTTTACTAACTTGAACATTAAAAAATCTCCAAGGATTCATCATTAACAACATATTCAACATCATTAGCATCTTTAAATGTTGGCATGCTTTCACATTTAGATCAATCTCTAGTTAACTCTACTTCTCAATCATCTCTCAAAATCATAATACTTTTTTAGACACTCTAATGCATAATGTTCATGTCATTGACACCCAAAACATTTAATCTTTTGATTGAATTTCTGCTAAACATTATTTCTTCATTTTTCCTCCATTACCACAACCTAGTTTTTAACATATAAAGGTTCTGCAACTTTAGGTACTATTATTGGCTTTGTTTGTACGTTGTCATCTCTCATGAAATTCAACTTTCAACTCTGAGAGAATCCCAAATAACCATTTGGCCTTGCAATATTTTTTTCCAACTGTTTTTCCACCTTTATAGCCATATACACCATATCTTTAATTTTTAAATAATGTTGCAATTCAACCATATTAACAATATCTTTATTTAAATCATTTAAAAATCTAGTAATTGTGACTTTCCTATTATCAGAATCATTAGCTCTAATCATGGATATTTGTATCTTCTTTAAAATACAAATAAACACTTTTAGAACCATGAGATAAAGATTGCAATATATTATCTACTTCCCTATAGTAATGATTTGGGACAAACTTCTTCCTCATGATTGTTTTCATCTCCTTCCATGTGTCAATGGATCTTTCTCCATCATACCACTTACTTGTAACAAGTTGATCTCGCCAAATAATAGCATAATTAGTGAATTCAACTATAGCTATTTTACCCTTTTTTCTTTGAATATCGATGGCAATTAAATACAAATTCCACCTTCTTTTCTCAGTTCAAATAAGCCTCTAGATCATTTTTTCCCTGAAAGATAATGATTTTAAGTTTTATGCTACCTAAATTATGATCTAAATTATTATTATCATCATAATTTCTCCATTGGTCAAAATCTTTATTTAGCTAAAATCTACCTCCGAACTCTCTCCCTATTCATGTCTCATATAAAGAATCTTAGTGTGTATAAGACTTTTTTCATGATTAACCACACTTTCATCCTCTTCATCATCAAAGGTTTCCTCTACACTTTTATCTAGAAGGGAAAATGCTCATCTAGTAGACCTTTTAGCCTCATGTTCCTTATAACTATGAACATCATGTCTACTAATCATCTCGGTACTCAATTCATCTATCTTTCCTATCAAAGCCTTCATCATTACCTTCAATCTATCTTGTATTTCTACAAGATCATTTGCTTTCAATTGTGTCATATTGTTTGATGACATTGTGAACACCTAAAATAAATATTAGTAGCAAAGAAAAATTTGCTCACACACCGTCTTACCTGTTTACACTCGATTTAATATCACTGCACTCATTTTTCACACAATTCAATTAGGCTTTTCACTCTAATAATCTCATTATGCCCTTTACCTCAATATTCTCTTATATAGGTTCTTAAAGGTGACTTACCAACTTATCAAATAATCAATCAAAACAACATAATGATTTTATAATAATGAAGACTCAAGAATCAAAAAATATATAAAACTAATCAAAATGAAACTTAAGGATAAATTTATAAGTGTCATGGTAATCTACCATCAAACATTGATGAAAACCCTTTGCAACCAAATGAGCTTTAAGTTTTTCAAAACTAGAGCACTATACTTTTCAGACAAGATCCGATGTCACTTAGAATTTTTAAGAGCTTAGGTCATTATGGTTTGTTCAAGCCCATTAGATTTAAAAAGTTTGATATGAAGATTCAATTTTTTGATATGTTCGTGAATGTTGTTCTTGGCTCGGGTGGTCATAGTATAAGTAGGAGGTGGTTGAGTTAAAGTTAGATTGATATTGGTTAATGGTTGCTTAAAATGTTAGGATCAAGGTTCTTATGACGATATAACAAGTAAGGTTTTATGGAAGGTTGAGTGTGATGGAGCTTCATGTTAGGCATTCTAAGGAACTTCCACTTCAGATAGAAGAGTAAATGATGGTATTAAAAAACAAGATGTAACTTTAAGTGGTGATCAAATCTAAATGGTAATAGTATGAGGTTGCAAATAAAGGAACTGACTAAAGATAGGAGAAAAATATAGGGATTTAATGAACTTAATATACCTTGATATATAGATTTTCAAATTGAAAGGATCATGGTAATTGTCGCATGTGTGCGGCGTCGCGATGAAAATATCCACCCTCAAAATCATTATCTTCTATCGATCTGGCAAATGTGTGGGGAGACAAGGAATTCTAGTCTTTTATGAGTGGAAAAATGGAATGGGAGTCGCCACCTAATATTTTGGTCACTAGGAACCCTAAATGGTCTCAGAGATCGGGTACGAGAACTGGTTGAGTAAAAGGAAGGTATTAGCACCCTAAATACGCCTTACCTAAAGTAGGTTGCATTGTTTTATTGTCTGATAAAATCTAAGGTCTTGTTGTGTTTTATAGTTGTTAGTCTATCTATAGTTTAAGAAAAGTTCTCCTCGGTAAGGAGGTTCTTATCTTGTCGGGTAAAACCTAACCATTCTAATGATAATAAAACAATTTAATATTCGAAATACATCTTACGTATAAGGTCATAACCCTAGATATTAAAAGAAAATAAAATAATTTTTTTCAGAATTTTTGAAATATTGGCCAGTTCTCGTGACTTTAATAAACTGGTTATTAAAGCCAAAATGCATGCTAAAAACCTTTTTTTTAAGATAAAATATGATTTTTTTATTTTATTTTAGAGAGACTTGGCCGTATGCATGAAAACATTTTTTTTTGTCGTGACAAAAACTGGGTATTTTTATACCGAATTTGTATCTTTACAGTATAAAAATTCAAACTGCTATTGATTAAAATACAGTATAAAAAATTTGCAGAAAACTCATGGATTTTTTTTGAAATAATTCCTTTTTTTTGCGGGCTGGGCCCAGCCCGACTCATGTGACTGGGCTGGACCTAGCCAGCCTGCATAGCTGGGCCGGGCTTAGCCAACCCAGCCTGGTCATTGACCCATGCCAATGACCAGCCCCTCCTTTCCGCACATGCACACGTATTATTTTACGCGTGCATGAACAGTGCGAAAGTAATTAAATTACCTTTGCACTGTTCATCACCTTCCTTTGCATTACAGTGCATAAAAACGTAAAAACAGAGTGTTGCAAATGCTGGTTTCAGGTGTCGGTTTCCTTATGATTTTCTTTTCGTTTTTACATACTAACATGCATCATCATACAGGAACCAAGAAAGGCAGCGAACATACCTGGTTTTGAGAAGACGAAGACGATGGTGGTGTTGCGCTATCTCTTCACCGTGTCCTCTGCTTCTGTTCGGTTTGCTTCCTCTTCTCTCCTTTTTGCTCTCTCACTATTTTTCCAATCTCTCATATTTTCTTCTGTTCTCCTAAGTTGTATCCCTTTTGTTTTTGTAGCCTCTCCGCTCTCTCCTTTTTTTTTTCTCCCTCTTTGATGCGGCTCCTCCTGATCTGGCTTTTATAGCCAGAGGACGCCAACATTTTTGGTAAGCCAGTGTGCATCACGGTGGCGAGGGATGTCAGCTGCGATACCCGCCCCATTGATTCGAGAATAGCTCCATTATCGCTGTTAACGTTTCCTTCCATTATTGTTATAGATTCACATTTGTTTGAAGATAGTGAATGGTGGAAATGGCGCCGTTTGGGTTCTTCTGATTTGGCCATTGAAGTTTTCGCAATTTTGTAATCAAACCCCTAACAAAATTGTAATTGGATTCCTTAATGTTAGTGTCTTTTCTAGTTTGGTTCTTGGTCTCAGATTGTTTCAATTAAGTCCTTAATTGGCCATCAAACTTCAATAATTATGCAATTAAGCCCATAATTTAACCAAATCAACTCTTTAAAATTATAATTGGACCCTAGAACTTTAATTTCTTCCAATAAAAGCCTAAATTGACTTAAAAGATCAATTTTCTTGCAATTAAACCCTTTATAAATTCAATTAAACCTTGGATAAAATTTAATTGAGTCCATAAACATCTGATTTTGAAAAAAAAAATTCTTTTCAAATTGAACTTTCTTTGTCCCTAGGGCTCTCATCAGTAAAAAAATATTCTGTCAAATTTTAAACTTTTGCATTTTTTAACCTCCTAAACCATTTTTGACCTTTCTTCGGCATTCCAACATCCTTTTCTTACTTCTATTATTTTTTATTTCTTTCGAATATATTTTTTTATATTTTCTTATTTTTTGTGTGGAAACCCAAAAATAAATAACAACAATAATAATAAGAACTTTAAATTAAAAAGAGTGGCCAAGAAAGACACAAGGTCTGAAACATGAGTAAAGTTTATGGAAGGTAAACGGTATAGGCCAAGGGTAATATAAATAACCAAAGACTTGTAGTTTAGAGTAATTTAGAGTAATGCGAAATATATTTTTATAAGGAGAGAGCAGATTAAGTATGGGAGTTAGAATGCATTTGAATAGATAAGTTGTAGTGGCAAATACATAATACTAGTAAATTAGAGGAGGAAAGACATGAGATAGTTATGTTAAACCTGTTTTGACAATATAAAGATGACGTGATTTAGAAAATCCATTATGTTCATATATATAGGGTGAAGTAGCGAAATGATATACACCACTATTGGTAAAAAAATTAGTAAGAGATATGTATTCATCACCATTATCATAGTAAAAAAAATTGATGTTCTTATCAAAATATTTTCCAACTATGGTTTTAAATCTAATTAAAACATCTTTAATCTCTGATTTTTACTTAAGAGGATAAAACAATATATATTTAGTGAAATGATCAATGAAAATGACATGGTACTTACAACCATCATGTGAAATTATTGGTGAAGTCTATACATAAAGAATATTACTTCAGTGGCTAAAAAAAGACATGTGTTGAAGTGGAAAAGAATAATTTATGGCTTTTATTATAAAGACAAGCATAACATAAGAAATTAAAGAACAAATAAGAAGAAAAATATAGTTGATTATGAGAAATGATGTGATTTAAAATTAGAATAGCTAGTTGTCTTAATTTATGGTACCACTTAAAAAATAAGGTCTTTATACAGGAAAAAGAAAACAATAATGAAGTTATCGACCACTTATATACTCAAACTTTAGTTTGACCCCTCAAGAGTGTTGCTTTTGTACGAAGTCTTTAAAAAAAAACCAGATGGTATATTCTATTGAAATATTATATTAAGGTGCAAAATTAAGAATTCAATTATATTATTTTTTATGCTAGGGACATATAGAATATTATTTAATATAAAGGTAGTTTTAGGAGTTTTGAGAGAGGTGGAACTAGTGTGAGTGATGGAGAGACCTGATCTATCTTTGATTATAATGTCATTGGAGCCAATGTATGGTATATGAAATAAGAGATTGCTTAAGTTGGAGATAACAAGGTGAAGATCACCATCATCTATAATTCATGACGGAGGCTTAAGAGCATTGGCAACAAAATGAGCTCTTGATTGCCATGATGAATTGGTATTGGTTATTAATAAAGGAATGCCTCAAATCCTGTAGATTTAGCAGTAACCCAGATATGGTCTTGAAGGATAATCTTCTCGAGTTGAGTTTGGTCCTTCACTAATTGTTTAGTGACCGATGCCAATTTGTATTGTTATTTCATAAGTTGGGTAGTGATTGTCATGTCTTTATAGTTTGATTTGCAGGATTGGTAGTGGTTGAAAAATGAGGTTGGTTAGGTTTAGTTGCTAAAATAGATACCTCAAAGTTAACTAGTTTCTTGCTAAGATAAATACAAATTAAGATATTTGATCTTATAAGATGGGCTGTGGACCCGATTGGCTTCAATAACTTTGTTTCCTGAGATCAATTCTTCATTTAATTAAACGATAATAAAAATAAGCATGCACATGTAAGTTATTTAATATAGTTAAAGGAAAAAAACAATTATAGAAGATTTTACAAAAAAGAATACCTACTAATATTATAAGAAAAATCTTATTCAGAAACCAAGTAAATATTATTTTATTAAAAAACATCACATTTTTTAAATTAACTAATTTATATTATTTCAATTAAAATTGAATACCCATTAGGTCGAGCATGTCACATTTATTTAATTAATTTATTTAAGGTAATCTTAATTTAAATTAAAAAAAGGTAGTTGAAAAATCAAGGGTCTGTTTTTTTACTTATAAATTCATGTTTAACTTATTTTCACCTAAAAATACCTAATAAACACCATAAAAACATTAAAAAAAACAATTTATCAACCTAAAAAATCCCAAAAAAATTCTAAAAATACAAAATCAACCGGGAAAAAATAATTCTCTTGACCTTAATCTACCTTTTCAATTTAGATATAAATTTAAAAATACCTTAATGGGACCCTTATTGAATAAAACATGTTGAAACCAAGATCAATTTTTTATTATTGAAATATGACCAAACCGATGATTTTCTCTACCCTTCATCATTTTCAAGCTTTCTCCTTTTCTCTTTCAAACTCAAGAGCTAAAATGTTAAAAAATAAAATTTTTGATAAAAATTAAAATCATAAAAACTATAAAGACCGTTAAAGGAAGAAAAAGAAAAGTAGGTGGACTCAACATAAATTTTTATAATAAATTTTAGATTGATAATAAGATTTCACCTTATTTTACACTTTAGTTTTTTTTTGTTGAATTTAATCTTTTTCTAATGAATTGATTGATAATTTGGTTCCATAAGGCTATAATTAATGCTTCATTTGTTTGTTGGAAAATAATTTTCTTTTGAAAAGTGGATTCTTGAAAAGTAAATTATTTTTCAATGTTTGGTAGCGTCATGAAAAATAAGTTTGGAAACACTTTCCAGTATTTGACTATGTCATGGAAAATGAATCGAGAAATAACTTATTAATGTTTAATTTTTTTAAGTTTATTAGAAAAATGAGGACCAAATCTGATAGATAAAAAAGTTGAAGGAGGATGAAATTGAAAAAAATAATTCAATTTCATAAATTATCTTAAATAAGACAAATAACAATAAGAAATAGAGACCAAATCTGATAGATAAAAGAGTTGAAAAATAATGAAATTGAAAAAAAATCAAATATAAAAAGTTATTTTAAATAAAATAAGTAACAATAAAAAATATGAACAAAGTTTGATAAATAAAAAATTTCAATTAAGAAAATGTTGAGACAAAAACAAATAACAATTAAAAATTATATTTGATATAATTAAATCAAATTTTAAGAGGAGAAATTGAAAAGAAAATAAAAAGAGACTAAAAAATAGCAACCAAAAAATTAAAAATTATATTTGATATAATTAATAAATAACAAAATATTTTTTAATTTTTTACAATTTGAAGGTGTTTTTCTTCTAAAATAAAAAAAATACTTTCTTGAAAATAAAGTTTAATTTTTATTTGTTTGAAAAGTGTTTTTTTGTTGATTAATGATAAAGAAATATTGAAAAATTTAAGAAGTGAACAAACATGAAGAGCTTGAGAGGATAAAAATAGAAAAAGAAGATTGAGTTACTGTAGTAACATTCCCCAGTTAAGAAAGTCTTTGATATGCCTCAGTTTGTTGACGCAGAATACCGCGTTTTAAAGTGCAGTTGAAATGAAAAGCATCCAAAATACTGCTTTTGATTTTGATTTTGATTTTAAACCGCAGCGGCAAACACAATAGCTGGCTGGTGGTATATTCCAACTAATAAATTTGGCCATGTATGTGTTCAACATTTCACAGATAATGACTGGCCGTGTCCTCAGCCTCTGGCTAAGGCCAACAACACCCTCTCACGGCTGTCCCACACCCCCCAGCATTACATCAACCACCCACCAATCTGTCCTTGTAATTCCCATCTCACTCACTTGTCTTATCACTCTCTCTTCTTTATTTCTGTTCCTCTATTTTCCGTGTCATCCTCCTATATTATGCCTGCATTGGCAGTGCCTGATGATGACGTTGCGTTATTTATTACTATTCCTCCTAGGGGAAAAAAAATAATGTTGAATTATCATGTTTTAAAAAAATATAAAATAAATTACTAGACTGAGCATTATTTTTATTTATCTGGTTTCAGCTTTAAGGAAGAAATCGAGACGCATGCAAGAAAATAAATCATGGTGTCCTCTGTGTCCCACGCAAGCCTCTACTCCTCTCTCTCCCTCTCTGCCTTTCTGGTTTCTACTTTCTAGTTTTTTTTTTATCTCGTAAGCTTCCCCTCCCATTCGCCCATGAATTCTCTCTCTTTCTCTCTCGTGCGAATTTCCTATTTTGCCATTTATGTCGCGAGCTTCCCCTGTTTCTAGTATCTGATCTCAGCAGTGTCAGTGAATAACTTGTGAGATTTGGAGTTCGATTTGGCCATGATTGACTATGACATCAAAAACAGCCTTTAACTACATGCCCCGGTTATTGTTTGAGGCTTTTGAGATTTAAAGGGATGAATATCTGTGGTTTAAAATGTTTAAAATATTTTGATTAGTTTTTAAAAATTATTTTTGGTATTAGAATATAAAACGATATAAAAATAAAAAAAATAATTTTAAATAGTTTTTTCAATTTAGAAAAAACACGATTTAAACCGCATTATCATACATATTTTTAATTTATGTTGTTCAGGTTTTGTCTCCAAAAACCATATGAATTTAATTTTTCATGTATTTATTCTTATATTTTATCTTTTTTTACATCAATAAAAAAAACTTTCATTTCATGTATGAGACGCGGTTTCAATTTGATTAATTAATAAAAAATTTAAGAAAATCACAAGAGTTAAAGTTTTTCACATAAGAATCTATATAGAAATATTCTATAGAATGAATGATATATAAAAAATGATTTCATACTCCTAAGCAAATCCAAGTAAATATTAGATTAAACACTAGACTTAATTATTAAGATAAATCTTTGTAACAAGTATTGTAAAATTAATCTAATAAAACTCACTTCAATAAAAATATATTACTTTTAAAATCATAGATTTTAATGAGTCAATTGAGTATCAACTTTATTAATAACAAGATAGTGAATTGGCATGAAATTCATGTGGTTTTCAATCATTTTATATATTATGTATTGATTATGTTGGATGTGGGAAGTCGATTCTATGAATCTAGATAAAAACTTTAGCCATTCAATTATGCAATCAATTGATATGAGAATTACTGACGACTTTAGGTAATTTAATGACATAATTTTACTATTTTTTCCTGGAAAATAACATTGCTCGAAAAATTCATATGAGCTTTTCTAAAATTCTTGCCACAACTTTCTACCTTCCTTCAAGCATTGCTATTCTCTTTAATAATCTTTTAACATGTTTTTACTTTTTTTTTTTATTTTAAATTAATTTTTGTAATATTTTAATATACTGATGTTAAAAATAATTTTTTTAAAATAAAAAACATATTATTTTAATATATTTTCGAATAAAAAATACTTTAAAACACCTACTTTCACACTTCTAGATACCTCCAAAAATCATAACGCATTGCAAAGTTGCTTCTTTCTAACTAATATATATATATATATAAATAAAGCATGAACACAAACATCTATTTGCTTAAAATGCACATATGAAGTCCGATAATAATACAAATAAATTGCAAAGTGCATGCTACACAGGGAGATATGTAAAAGGAAAGTCTTCAGTCTTCTTCACATTATCGTCTCCATAGCCGTGCATGATAAGTTTTTTTAATAACGCAGCAAAAGCCAATAAGAAGAAGAAACGCAGTGTCGGGCTAATTTTGGCATTGCAGACAGTCCTCCACAAATTAACTAAACCTATTTTTAACTGTCTCGCCAAAATGTTCCAAAAGGGCATATCTGCCATTGCAGAACTCATCATTTTTGAAAAAAATAAAATAAGAGAGCTTTTCATTTTCCCGCACAGTGGAGGGGGGAGGTTGAAATTAACGGTTATTTTTTGAAGTTTTTTTTATTTAATAATATATTATTATATTATATTTAATATTAATATATTATAAAATAATATAAAAATTAAAATAAAAAATTATTATTTTTTTTAAAACACAAAAATAAAACAGGATAAGCAGACGGTATTCTCTCTCCGAGCAGAAAGTGACAAGCCAATGAGAAAGCCACACACATACAGAGAGTTACAGACGACACAGCAAAAACCTCAAATAGCAAAAAGCCACTGCCCACTAGTACTACTACTCCTACTACAAGTAAGTACTACAGTGCTCCTTTCATTTTTTACTTCTTCAACGACCAAGGTTGTCTTTCTTCTTCTCCTCCTTCCTCTTCAACAGTAAAAATTCCGGGAAAAATAATAAAAGAGAAAACAAAAAATAAAACCTCCACTTATTACATGTTACAAAGGCAAAAATCTTTTACCCTTTTCTCCAAAAAAACGACACCATTTCTGTTTTGTTTCTTTGCTTTCTTTCTGCTGTGAATAATAACCCATAGAGGGGGGAAAGGAAGAAAAAAAAGAAAGATGTTTCAGCGGTTGGGGACGATTGCTTTTCAAGTTTGGATCGGCAATACGGTGCCGTAAAAGGAGAGATCTCTGGGTGGTGATTTTTTTTTGGGTTTTGTGGATGAGACAGATCGTTTGGTGTGGAGCTCTGATCTCGAAAGGTTTATGCTTTTCTTGTGTTTGGGGGCTGTCTCATAAATAGACAAGATACAAGGAGGAGGATAACGATGTATCCTTCCTGGATATCGCTGTCCCTTGTGGGTTTTTCTCTATTTCTACATTTCACAAACAACAACCATTAAAAACCCGGAAAAAAAACTTTGTTGTTCTCTTTAGCAGTTCAAATCCTGGTTAAGGACGAGAGACTAGCTGGGTTTCGTTTACTTTTATGTTGGCTGTTTGATTTTTAGCAACTGATCTCCCCCAGCTGTGTATGTGTCTGTTTGTTTATGCCCTTGGTTTTCTTTTCTTTCTATAAGCTGCAAGAAAGTGTTGCTACTTTGGTGGATTTAGAGCTGCACAAAGTTGGTTCAAGGTATGATAACTTAAGTACAACAAGGTATCTGTGTTAGAAGAAAGAGCCACTTGGGGGGGTTTTGTCTGGAATCTTGTCGGGACTTAGAAATTTAGGAGCTTGAAGGGAAAAGAGCCCTTCTTTGGGTGATTGTTGGGTTGCAAATATATATTTGGTGGGTATCTGTGAAGTTGAATTTTGATGATGGCAATGTCCTGCAAGGATGGTAAGAATCCTATTAACATGGACAATGGCAAGTATGTCCGGTACACGCCTGAGCAGGTCGAAGCCCTGGAAAGGCTCTATCATGATTGCCCCAAACCCAGCTCCATTCGCCGCCAGCAGCTCATTAGGGAGTGCCCAATTCTCTCCAACATTGAGCCCAAACAAATCAAAGTTTGGTTCCAAAATAGAAGGTATGGTAGTAAAATATTGGTTTCCCAGCCAAGAAATCTTATTTTCGTTTCTTTAATTGTGTCTTGTATTTGTTAGTATTTTAAATTTTCATGCTTTGCTTGTATAAAAGAAAAGAAATGGAAAAGGCCTTTTCTCTATTGTACATGGCTTGATGCTCTCTTAACGGACAGTGTAATTTTTGAAATTTTTGGATTTGTTGTCTTTCCATAATCTTATTGTTAAATTCTCCTGCAATGCTTGTTATATTCTTCAGGTGCCGAGAGAAGCAAAGGAAAGAGGCGTCGCGCCTCCAAGCGGTGAATAGGAAGCTGACTGCAATGAACAAGCTTCTAATGGAGGAGAATGATAGGTTGCAGAAGCAGGTGTCGCAGCTTGTGTATGAGAATGGCTACTTTCGCCAGCATACCCAGAATGTGAGAATTTATATCTCTTTTCTTCCTGCTCCACATCTTTACATATTTGGTTATTGAAAATTTGCAAGGGAAAAACAAATTGAAATTTTGGAATTGCTGATAAGATTCAAGAAAATGCATTTCTTATTGCTATAACCTGTCAGCAATCAAGGGTTGTTATGTAAATGCCTTTCTTTTTGTTTGAAAAAGAATGTGTTATTTGTTTATTATTCAATTTTGTGGAAAATGAGATAAAAGAGGGGCTGGGTTGTTTTCCTACAGACAACGCTTGCTTCCAAAGATACAAGCTGTGAATCAGTGGTGACGAGCGGTCAACACCACCTGACACCTCAGCATCCCCCAAGGGATGCTAGTCCTGCAGGGTTAGTGGGGTTATGGTTGTTAGGTCCTTTTCTGTTATCGTGCTTTGTGACCACTTTTTTGGGTGTGTTACTGTGGAATATTGAATTCATGCTTTGTATTTTTTCCAGGCTTTTGTCCATCGCAGAAGAGACTTTAACAGAGTTTCTTTCAAAGGCCACTGGAACTGCTGTAGAGTGGGTCCAAATGCCTGGAATGAAGGTATCTCACAGTGTTTTTTTATTTTTTATTCTTATACATTTCATAAATGAAGAACTGTTCTCTCCTATTAAAAAAAATGCAAACTTTAATTATTTTATTTTATTTTTTTGTTATTATTTCGAATTGAAAGAAGAATATAAATATGGGCAAAGATAGAATTAAGTTGCTCTCCTTATTACAAGAATCTATGATGACTGGCTACTGAATGTTAGAACTTTCTATTGATTTTTTTTTCTTTACGAGGGTTTAATTTGGATTTCTTGATCTGATAGTACATACATTGTTCTTTGTCCTTGTTTAGCATTATGCTTGAATTCCACCAAATGCTTTTCACCTAGTTGGTTTTTACTAATCTGTTTCTTCTTTGTACTTTTGTTTTTTCAAATGTGTAGCCTGGTCCGGATTCCATTGGAATCGTTGCTATTTCTCATGGTTGTTCTGGTGTGGGAGCACGAGCCTGCGGCCTGGTGGGTCTTGAACCTACAAGGGTAAGTGCACTTTGTTTGCCATAACATTTTCCTACTCTGAGCTACCAACATTATGTTATATCATGTTCCTTGCAGGTTGCAGAAATCCTCAAGGATCGGCCATCGTGGTTTCGTGATTGCCGAGCTGTGGATGTGCTGAATGTGCTGCCCACTGCTAATGGGGGAACGATTGAGCTGCTTTACATGCAGGTAAGAAAATCATTATGCACTTCTCATTTCTGTTGGAACACTCCAGGTGCAATTATATAATTACTTCTGACTTTAATTGATGATATAGCTCTATGCGCCAACAACTTTGGCACCGGGTCGTGACTTCTGGTTGTTGCGTTATACTTCTGTTTTAGAAGATGGAAGCCTTGTGGTATGCTCCCAAACTCTTAGAATTTGTCATTCCTATTTTTGGAAATTCAGTAGACTTGGTATTCTGTGGTCATTGTCATACTCATGCAATATTCAGGTATGTGAGAGATCTCTGAAAAATACTCAAAATGGCCCGAGCATGCCACCAGTGCAGCATTTTGTGAGAGCAGAAATGCTACCAAGTGGGTATCTGGTACGGCCTTGTGAAGGTGGTGGTTCAATCATACACATAGTTGACCACATGGATTTGGAGGTAGGATGTGCTGGTACAGTGTTATTTTTTGGATGTACAATCTCAAGATTTTATTTGACCCAGATATAACTTGATTTCTGATTTCTTCAACTAGCCTTGGACTGTGCCTGAAGTGTTACGCCCGCTTTATGAATCCTCAACTGTACTTGCTCAAAAGACAACCATGGCGGTAAGCAATTTTTCTATTTTTTATGTCATGAACATTTAAAGGATGTCTGAAGCACCTGTATGGAATGGGTGATGCATTTGTAACTTCTCATTTTCAATAATGTATATCACTCCCAATCAGGCTCTACGCCAACTGAGGCAAATTGCTCAGGAAGCTTCTCAGTCTAGTGTGACCAACTGGGGCAGACGACCTGCAGCTTTACGAGCGTTGAGCCAGAGGTTGAGCAGGTAGATATCTTCTGTTGTTTGATGGTATCTGATTCAGTCCCTTAATGGTTATCTGCAAGTTAGAATCTAATGTAAACCTGGCAGGGGTTTTAATGAGGCTCTCAATGGATTTAGTGATGAGGGGTGGTCAATGATTGGAAATGACGGCATGGACGATGTTACTATCCTTGTGAACTCATCTCCTGACAAGTTGATGGGTTTAAATCTTTCCTTCTCCAATGGGTTTCCAGCTGTCAGCAGTGCAGTCCTGTGCGCTAAAGCATCAATGCTTTTACAGGCAGGGATACAAAATTGTTTCCTTTCTTTACAACACTTGGTAGCTTGTGTGCTATGTGTTTAGTTGCTGTAGAGCATTTGCTACTTCTAAGAGATATGTTTGTCTTTTCTATAACTTCAACGGTTAGGTTCTTGCAGTAGGGAATTGTGTTTTTTATACATAGTATGTCTACTTAAAATTGAAAACAATGAAAGGCTGACAATTTGTTTCTAATGAACTCATAGTTGAAATCTTCTTCCCTTCTTTATTCATGTGCCTTATAACTGTCGTTGTTTATCATCTTTTCCTCATGTTGTGCACTTTCCTTTTGCAGAATGTCCCTCCCGCAATCCTTCTCAGGTTCTTGCGGGAGCACAGGTCAGAGTGGGCAGATAACAATATCGATGCCTATGCAGCCGCAGCGGTTAAAGTCGGTCCTTGCAGTTTACAAGGGTCTAGAGTTGGAAATTTTGGCGGTCAAGTTATACTTCCACTTGCTCACACCGTGGAGCACGAAGAGGTGAATGATTTGATCTTACTTTTACAGCTGTTGGACAACACTTTATATCAGAAATTAAGCATGGCTTTTATCTTTATTATTTTCACATTTGTTTTGCTTCTGATAAATTGTGTGTGTTTATTAGTTCCTGGAGGTCATAAAACTAGAAGGGGTTTGCCATTCTCCTGAAGATGCAATAATGCCCAGAGATGTGTTTCTTTTGCAAGTAAGACCTTTCTTTTCATTGTTTTCTGTGTATCTCTCTTGCATCCAAATACATCAACAGCTTGTCCTATTAGGTAAGAGGATAAGTTATGTTTTCTTGTCCCTAGTTGGCAGGTAAGTTTTAAAATAAGGCTATGGAGAGAAGGAAATCACTGAGAATTCTCATATACTTTTGAAATGACCCACAATGTAGTTCTAGTTTGGAATGGACTACAGAATATGAAAGACAGAAATAGTTGTAAAAATCTCTCCCATTCACTTTTTGTGTTCAGATAGATATTAGTGGAAATCTGCTTTTCCTTCTGTCGAAAGATGACATAATGGTTTCGTAGCAGGAACAAGTTTATCAGGTAGAAGTGTAAAATGAAAATAAATTTTTGCCTTCCTGTTTTCAACCTTTTCTCTTCCAAAATATCTTTTTGAAGAGCTGAATTGCCAGTCACCAGGTTGGGTTTGTGTGTTATGAGCATCCTTAATTGTTTCTGGTCTGGGATTGCATGGTTTGATTCTTTTCTTTCTATTATCACTTGATGACATTTTTCTTTTTGGTTCTCCTTCATATTTTCTCCATTTATACTTTTCTGACAGCTCTGCTGTGGAATGGACGAGAATGCTGTTGGCACATGTGCTGAACTTATATTTGCTCCCATTGATGCTACTTTTGCTGATGACGCACCTCTTTTGCCTTCTGGTTTTCGCATCATTCCCCTTGATTCTGGGAAGGTTAGCTAATTGTTTCTTAAGAAGTTCATTTCTCCATGCCTATTTATTAACTTCTTTATTAATGCATTGAAAATGATGCAGGAAGCCTCCAGTCCAAATCGTACATTGGACCTCGCTTCTGCTCTTGAAGTTGGAGCTGGAAACAGAGCATCCAGTGATTTTTCTGCTAATTCTGGCTGCACAAGATCTGTAATGACAATCGCATTTGAATTTGCATTTGAGAGCCACATGCAAGAGCATGTAGCATCAATGGCTCGACAATATATCCGCAGCATTATATCTTCAGTTCAGAGGGTGGCTTTAGCACTATCTCCTTCTCATCAGGGTTCACAGGCTGGTCTTCGGTCACCACTGGGTACTCCTGAAGCACAGACACTTGCTCGTTGGATCTGCCAGAGCTACCGGTGTGTCAGTTGTTCCTTTCTATAGATGTTATCCGAATCAGAATTTGTCATTTTTTGACCTGGACGATAATCCACTGCATTCAGCTTAACAAGTCAATTTTATTAGCTGAGAGATGTTGCTGATGATTGAGTCGTTCTAATGCACATCTTCTCCTTCAAGAAATAAATTTATTTGCTGTCACTGAATTCTCTATTCTTTTTTTGCATGATTTAAAGTGATAATTAATTTGAATATCTTGAGAAAAGTTTTTCTGGATTCCAAGAGGATTTTCTCATTTCATATACAACAGTTGAAAATATATGTGGAGCTAAAAAGAATTGATGTTTTGTTTTGGTCAATAGGACAACTTCATTGATTTTCATGTGGATTTTAAAGCTTTTGTATAATCTATTAAGGCGAGTACATTCTCATGAAAATGTATTTCAAACTTGGACAGTAGAAATGTTTCATTGACTGAACACATTATCACTTTGTGGTCACAACTTTGCAGGAACTACTTGGGTGTGGAGCTACTCAAATCCAGCAGTGAAGGAAGTGAATCTATTCTGAAAACCTTGTGGCATCATTCAGATGCGATCATGTGCTGCTCATTGAAGGTGGGCACAACAACATGATATCCTGCTTTCCTTTTACCGTTAATGATATGAGTACTTGAATTATTAACATGAGAACCTACACAAACACGGTATTAAATTGAACAAAGCTATATCTGCTCATGAATGCTCCCAGTACCTTATAAAAGGAGGTGATACAAAGCAAATGTATCAACATGATGCTTTTAAAATACAGCAGATAGATGTCTGAATAAAGTGAAGTTATTGGAGTCTTATGTAAATGATATGTTCTGGATATATCTCTCTGTCATATTTATAAAATGCTGGAAAATGCTTTGAACCAACAGAATATTATAATCATTGCCCTAATCCAACAGTCAGTTTTTTATGCACATAATGCAAGCCAAATAAATATTTTTAGGTCCTTTGTTTAACATGCATCACTATTTTGCATTCAGATCTGAATAAAAATGTGATTATTATTCTGAAGTATCACCACAGTTCTATAGCTACCTTTTGCATTCATAGCAATTTGGTCTAAAACTTGGGTGATTTTTGCAGGCGCTGCCGGTCTTCACTTTTGCTAACCAAGCAGGACTTGACATGCTTGAGACAACCTTGGTCGCACTGCAAGACATAACTTTGGAAAAGATATTTGATGATCATGGAAGGAAAACTCTCTGCTCAGAATTCCCTCAGATTATGCAACAGGTTTACACTTCTCTCTTAAATCTGATTGAAGGAAAAATAGTTTCAGGTTATGTTGAGAAATTTATATTTATAAAATGCCACCACAAAGGGACAAAATAGTTACAATGCTTAGGAACAAGCCTTAGCTTTTATCCTTTTTTTTCCCCTCTCATTTATCACAAGTAAAAACAAGAATCAGTGCCTATTTGGTGGTGTTGTGCTTTTACTTGCTTTGGTTCTTAAACTAGTGTTTAATTAAGGGAACGCTCCCTAGCCACTTTGGGTTGACCTCTCTAAATACACATTTTTAGGGCTCTTTTATATATATATATATATATTGAAAATCAAGCACAACCATACATGAGAACTTGATATCAAACTCATAGCAAATCTTTATTCAAATATAAGTTTATCCTACACAGACCTAACACATTTAAGCAAATGCACAATAATTAAAGTATCAATTTAATAATCATTGAACCATAATAGTTGTGTAAAAGTTATTCTGTCATAGAAGTACGTGCAGTAGTCTGAAAAATATAGTATTGCAGGAATGCTTGGGTGAATAGACTAGTTATCCTCCAGAAGTAAACCATCAGCTGTAACTGAGATATTAAAAATAAAAACTGTATTTCTTACTATAGTTCTCACAAAGTAAATGATGGAAAAATGTGAGTTACAAACTGTGATAATCTGATTCTTAGAGCTGCACAGGATATTATGCCAAAGAATTATTTCATTTTCTCTGGGCAGAACCCCCCCCCCCCCCCAAAGTTACTGTGGTGGGTGGTTTGGCCGATTCTATATGCATCACCTTATTTGTATTTATATTTCTCTTGCTAGGGTTTTACTTGTCTACAAGGTGGTATCTGTTTGTCAAGCATGGGCAGACCAGTCTCATACGAGAGAGCGGTGTCCTGGAAAGTGTTGAATGAAGAAGAAAATGCGCATTGTATCTGCTTTATGTTTATAAACTGGTCTTTTGTTTGAGACTTGAACCAGAATCTATTGGAGTGGCAAGTTAAGAGAGAGAACTCTTGATCGTCTTATTTTGCTGGCTTGTTCTTTTATCTATGACAGGTAAAACAGTGGAGTACTTAGTTCATTTGCTGTATTCTAAACTTCATTTGTGTGTGGGGTTCATTATCCTAGAGATGATTGATGTATCAATGAGACGATATAGTTGTTGGGGATCAGTTTGTTTGTGGCTGGTTTGGTCTTAACCTGGTCCGGTGCTAATTATCTGCAACTGAAACATGTCCAAGCAGATGTAGTCTGTCAAAGTCCGGTTTGTCTTGTGTTGCATACATGGATTGTTCTGTTGTAATAATTTATTTCCGGGGTACGTTATGAAGAGCAAAAGCAGGTTCTTTCTGCATCAGAGAATTATTGATGAACTATTGAACCTTTGAAAAAGCACAGGCTTAGGATAAGGGTTTTATCCTTGGTTGGGATTTTTATTGGTTAGTAGAAAGTTAACTGTTCCATTCTTAGATATATTTTCAGTGAAGCATTGGGAGGTCAAACCATTAGCATCAGGTTAATATGGTTGCAGAGGGATGAAATGCTAGGAGGGACGGGAAAGGGTGTAAATACTGATTATAGCACTCTTGTTTTGGTTTATTAAAGTTTTTCATCCAGGATCATTCTGGCGTAGGAGGCATATGTAGATTGGCCATTAGTCATTTTCTAACGGTTTTATTGATTTTGATAGTTGAGTTGAAGTTGGTTTTATTGATTTTTATAGTTGAGTTGAAGTGAAGTTTCATACAAAAACACTTAAGTTTCAAGGTGGGTGATACGATGCATTCATTAGCAGGTGGCTGGATTATTTCCAGAAGTACAGTGAATCATGAACTCCTTGTGTGTTGATAAATTTAATGCTGAGGTTATTGGCTTAATAATTCTAATTATCTCCGTAATATTAACTCCGTTCTGAGTCAATTCAGACGAAAACTTTCTTATGGTCGAGTGTTCGTTGTAGCAACGGAAGAGGAAGAGGGGTGCTGTGTTCCTAACTCTATTTTTTAGTTGCGTGTGTGCCACCTCTGATTGCATTACTAGCTGTTCATGCAGCATGGAAGAAAAAATGTGATATCAAAGAATGGCCCAGCCTTGTTCGCATGCCCAAAAGGAGTTTGACAGTAGATAATTAATTAACCGACTCAACAGCAGAAACTGCTATTTATCATGTGCAATGTACATGGTTTTCTCAGTTTCTTGACTGAAGAACAGGGCAAACACAGATGTAAAGTAACACAGTTTATTCTATTCATAACATTTAGTACATGAAACTGGGTTTTACACATCTTGCTGTTAGATATAAATGGTGGCAGTCCACAGCAAGATCTAAATCTAACTAAATCCAATTGTTCATACAGATGGCAAATTATGTTACCCTTGTAATTGGCCAGAGTTTGGCATCCAAAGCCAAGTGCTAGTCAAGGATTCATGTCATAGGGGTGGCAAACATAAGTGGCAGGAAGAAGAGAGGATTTGGAACAATCCTAAAACAGCCCTGATAAGAAGTTTTGATGGAAGTCATAAAATAGCTATAATAAAGGGTATAAGAGGTAGGAGAATCTGATCATCCGGCCACCTAGAGAAACCCTAGAGGGTAGATTAATAGAAGGTGGATAAAAACTGCCCAAGGGAAGAAAAATACTCCTTGGTTCAGAAGGATGGAACAGGTTTGGATCAACCCAAAAAAACATCGTAAGGTAACACGAAAGGTTGGTCCACAGCATAAACTGGTAAAAATATGTAACAACTGAAACCTGAAGTGGAGGCTGGAATTGTCATCCCAGATAAAGAACACTAGTGGGGTTTTGAAAAGGCTTAAAGAGGAAGGAGAGGAAGAAAAAACAAAATCCTAAAGATTTCAAGGGCTAGTTAGAAAAGATGGGCGTTGATCATTTTTTCAAATTTAGATAATTCACGTCTCTTGTAATTGCTGCGATGCAGCTTGAACTCCTTGCAATCCCGCCCATCTTTTGAGCACCTTTAGGACTGATGGATTTGGCCCTTATCGCGCTTTTCTTCAAGATCGCCCTCATGGCCTCAGCTTGAGACAAAACTGGATAAGCCCTACCAAACTTGTTAAACCTCGCACAAGCACTCATATGTGCATTCAAAGCCTCCTCTTTGTGGCCTCCATTTTTCTCCATCTCTTCTTTCACTGCCTCAGCACACAACCCACATATCCACTTCCCCAGGAACTTGTTCCGAACACGGTCAATATACTCAGGGGTGAACTCTTCACTCATGCCACAACACTCACATTTGGCATCTTCAACCTCGGATATTGGTGGGAGATTGATATCAATTGCTTCTTTGCTTAGTTCAAAAGAGATATCGGATTTTGTTCGATGAAGATTGTCATTTGAGAGTCTTGGTGGCTTGGAGAAGGCGTTTGTCTTAGCGTAAGCGCTAGCAATAGACTCCCCATGTGGTGCCATATTGATCCACAATGATATAAATGTGACTCTTATATATAAGAAAAACAACAAAACCTTAACGAAGAGATGAGAAGTTGGTTCGGAGCTTTATAGAAAACAACTGAACAAAAGGCACTTCAAATAGGGTTAGAGAGATTGGAAGTGAAGAAACCTATCTAGGTGTAGAACAATAACTTGGAAGATTATGATCTCAAAGGTGGTATATAGAGGGTAAGAACAGGCACCATATTTATGATGGTTCACTTTTCTTCTTGGGAAACTCAGCAGTGAGTTTATGTGGATCTTGGTGACTCACACGTCAATGATCAAAGCAATCGTGAATAGTCATGATCACAGGTGGACTTTTCAAGAAAGTTCAGAAAAAAAAAGATGGTTCATAGCCATATGTAAGGAGCATCATTGTCATTTCAAGCAAAATGAAGATATTTTGTATTTCCAACTGTTTTTGCCTTTATTTTTTGATAGCTAATGAGGTATGAGAGGTGTGGGTGTTCCTCTACCATTGCTTTCTACAATTGGCTTAAGAAGTCGTTGGTGTCAACTAGAGGTTTTGCATGCAAATTCATGGCACTTCGTAATAGTACCTTCAAGGTTGAGGGTTCGTATTTGAACCAAAAAAAATCAGATTACACTCCATTTCTTAGTTTGTTCTGTAATTAGCTAGCTAGCCACACAACTACACATAGAAATTAATCTGCTTTTGGTCGAATCACTTACTGGCACTGAAGCTTGTTTTGTTTGAAATGCAGCCCTGAGATTTTTGTTTTTCTCTTCATATATATAATGTAACCCACAAGGTCTAGCAGAAGTCGTAAAATACTTGAATTAAAATATGGGGATATCTTGAGTTTAAGTCCCACTCTTAGATAGCTAATTCTTTCTTGCACGCACTGGATGTGGAGCCTCACTTGAAAGAAACAAGATGGGGTTCTCATCAATCAAAAAACTGATGCAAAGTGGCGCAATCTGTCACTAATAGAAGACTCAGAAGAATACAAAGATACCCCACTACTTTTACACTATTTAATTTAAAACCTCATTTCCCATTACAGAATATAAATATTATGTTCGAATTTGAGATTTCTTATAGTGAACTTGCAAACTAAAAGAATTAGACGTGAAAATGCTAAATAAATTTGTGTAACGAGAAGAGAGTAACCCTGTTGAAGTTCCCATTCAACCATTGTTTTTCCCTTCGAAAGTAGCAACACAAATGAATGCTCACATGTGGGTATGTTACAGCCATACACTTATGACTTAGCAATCTCCATTGATATGCAGAGAAGGGAGTCCTACATTACATACAGCAGCTGCTGATCTAACAACCAAACAATGACTTCACGAGCACCTAAACTGATGACTCTTTTGAGAGAGCGAGAGGTGGTTGAAGTTAGGTATGACAAAACGTTAGTGGTGATTAAATTTGCAGATTCACAGTTGAAAGAGAGAAAATGAGGCCTTTAAATGTGTGGGTTTTTTATTTCTGGGCCGCTACTTTATAGTTTTAGCTTTTACATGGTGATGGATAGCTATAAGTTGATGGATATGCATGGCGTTGGCACCTCCTAGCTTGATTCTCTGTATGGATCTACTGTGAATAACGTGACTCTGTGTAAATATCTTGCCTTTTTAGAAAGGGAGAGATGCAGAATCGATCTTAAAAAATAA
>Ga0325414_1000475_pt1 | contig 32496 bp, 17 predicted proteins | sample PopdelMetagenome_8_FD_206183 | JGI IMG/M metagenome (GOLD analysis project Ga0325414, IMG submission 206183) | Populus deltoides microbial communities from Bellville, Georgia, United States - Leaf-PdKOR-R3 | ecosystem: Host-associated > Plants > Phyllosphere > Phylloplane/Leaf | place: USA... | reverse complement strand
GAACAGTGGAGAGTGACTTCATTGCGTTCCACTGGTTTGCGGAAAGCAGCAAAGAGCTGCTTTCCGCAAACCTGTGGTTATAACTCATTTTAGTCGGCCCCACATGAACAGTATATCGTGGTTTTTTTGTTACCAAACGTTTAAGGTTGTGGTTTGCTTTAAAAGCAACTGCAACTGCGTAAACAAACACCACCTAAGACTTTCGTTTTCAACACTTGAAAATGGTGGCGGAAGGAGACTAAAAATTGTTGTTGACAATAATGGGCCTGCTTGAACAATCAAGACACGCCTTGCAAATTTTGTTCACGATGTCACAATTCATAAATAAGTGACGGGTGATTATGAATATTTAGTTTATAAACATGCAATATTATAAGATTATAGTAAATTTACAATAAAAAAACAATATACAACTTGCATATACTAAATATATGTTGAATCATGCATAAGAAATTAAAACTAATTTATAGCATGCAAACTAAGCATATATTGAAATTAACTTACACAAAAACCAATATAGAATAATTACTTGTTAAAACACTTAATCAAAATTATTGTTGTCAATGATCAACCATTTAAGCATATATTAAAATTATACTTAAACAATAATTTAAGGCTTTATTTCTCATTACTTTATGCAAAAAAATTGATTTCAATAAGCCTCACAAAATTACAACAACACCATTTTGTTTAGATGCATTTCTAAATAAGGTCCAACGTGTTAGTTTAATATATCATGTAACCAATCAGTTGGTTACATGTGGCATTATTATATTTATGTAAATACATATTTATTATTAATAAAGGCTTAATTTATCTTTAATATTCATATAATATTATATTACTGAATCTAATATTTTATTTATGAATCCAGAGCAAAGATAAACTCAATGTGACAAAGATGCTTTGCAAAAGAAATTATAAAATTATTATAATTATGGGATTCTTTTGTATCAAAGCATGATTCCTATTGTATCAAAGCATTATTTCTAAAATGTTTCTGGTCGATGCTCTTAAAAACTAAACATTTATTAGAGTCATAGAGATTGATACATATTATGTTCTTTTCTTTATGAAAGGAAGCAGTTGTTCTCATAAGTTGAGGTATAAGAAAAACTAGAACTAATATGTAGGTGCTAGTCATAAAATATGTACACTGCACTGATCTGCATGAGAATTTCATATGGAGACATCATCTATGTTTATAGAAAAGCTCACATAACGGTTATGTAAATGATCCTTAGACTCAAGATCACTAATTTATCTTATATAGAGTGTTGTTATCCTCTTTTGACCAAATAAAAAAATCAAGAAAAAAATATAAAAAAGAAATCCAAAATAAAAAAGGATATACATGACTAAAGCCTAGAAGATTGTCCAAGTTAGTGGTGAAAGACCAAAGTGACAAGTGGAAAAGTAGGAGGACCAAAATGTATAAAACTAGCAAAATTGACAACCCAATTCTAATAGATAAAAGGCCCCGTTGGTGAAAATATTTTTATTTGGAGTAAAGAAATACAAATTTGGATAGATAAAGACTCAATGAAAATTTTGGAAGGCTTAATTAAATATATTGAGGACTTAATTACAAGAAAATTTGATTTTTAAAGTCAATGTAGGCTTTAATTGGAAGAAATTAAAGTCTGGGGGTCGAGTTGTAATTTTAAAGAGTTAATTTGGTTAAATCACGAGATTAATTACATAAATATTGAAGTTTGATGGTAAATTAGAGACTCGATCGAAAAAATCTAAAACTAAAGACCAAGTTGAAAAAGGTGTGTGATTGTAGGGGCTAAAATTGACCAAATCAGGGGTCAAATTAAAAAAAATTAAAAGTTTGAAAGTCAATTAAGGGTTTACGTACACAAATCAAAAACCAAGGATCAAGATGAAAATGACGCTGAACTTTAGAGTTGATGATTAAGTTTGACAAGAGTAAATTTGCATGAAATTAAGAGTTTGGAAGGTAATTACAAGTGCAGTTAAAAGAAATTGGAAGAATAGGGACTAAAGTGAAAAATTTCAAATTCCAAGTTAAAAATCCTAATTTCTAGGGTTTAGCCTAGAAAATGCATCAAGTAGGCACTTTCAAACGAATAAATGTGATGTTTATGACCACCTTTAGGGTTGTAACCACCATCATTCAACTAAAAAACACATTCTTTACAAATATCAAATACTCTCATTAAATGTTTATATCCTATTTTCTTTCAAGAACTCAACAACATCTTGTCTTCGATCAGCCATTACTGTATTTTTTTAATTTTAGGCTGATCGGGATAACACTTTTAAATGAATAAATATGGAGCTACGGACCTCTAAAATGAGTAAAGATGGATCCAAACAAAAGGTATGCTTCTCCTTTACTACAATCAGGTGGTCTTCAATGATGTTTACACCGGAGTTGCTATAATGAAGCCTCGAAAGTGGGTAACTCAGTCATCGATAGTTGTGATACCCATTTCACAAAACCACTAATTTTTTTTTTTTGTGTTTACACTTCAAGCCTTCTAAGTAGGTTCTTATCAAAGGTTGGTCATATTTCTCATTTCTCTCAATATCAAAAGGCCAGAAACGAGCTCCTTGGTCTCCAAGTTTGCAAAACCACCAAAACCTCTAAAAACCAACTTTATTGCAAAACTACCATTGTAAAACCAGCATAAGTACAAAGTTCACAGTTGTAAAATTTACACTAGAACCCTCTCATTTTGATTAAAAGGTTAAGTTTTGATCAATCTATGTTTAAATCTATAAAAAAAAAAAAAAAATTAGCAAAACTCTATAAATACCCCCTGGAAAATTAAAGCAAAAAAGAGGGGAAAAAAGAAAAGATTGATAAAGAAACTCTAAATGTGAAGGTTTAAGAGCTTAGCACAAGTATTTCGTAAGTTTTGAAAGGGCAGCAAATTTGTGAAAGCAAACTTCACAAAGGAAAGCAAATAGGGTAGTAGCTACTCTATGAGCTTGAAGGTATTACTTTCTAATATAAAATAGGAGTCTATGTGGCTTGCTTGAGTTGTTTTTTTTATTGTCATTTGATTTGTATTTATGTTTACAAACATAGAGATGGAGTTTGGAATGCTTGGCAAGTAGTGTTGTAGTTGCCCATTTAATTACTTTAATAGTCCATTTTTGTTTTCTAAAGCTCTTTTAGATTATTTTTTATGTTTTAGATGTAGTAAAAATCTTCTATTTAAGTTGTTTATTCTTGATAAAATAGTGTTGTTTTAGTTTAACTTAAGTAATGCATGTTGAAGTAATGATGTTTATCCTGGATTTTCTAGGTTCGTTCATGACCAAAATGAGTTTAGAAAATCAATTTTGAATCCATATTGCATGAACATATAAATTGTTTTAAGTTGATAGTTTCTTGATTTAGTATCTTTTGCATGATTTTGATGTTATTTATTGATTCTTTTGATTCAAATATGCTTGGTTATGGTAATGTGGTTTGTTGGAACTAAGGAAGCATATTTTAGAGGCATAAAAGGCTATTTTCTAGGTTTGGTAGCTTGATCTTCATTTCTAGGTTTGTTGGGTAGTGCTCTTCATGTTCTTGGAAAGAACATTATCTTAGCTCTATAATTTGAACCGGTTTTGGTTCAATTCTTTGTACAGAACCCTTCGGGCAACTTGATTAGTCAATAATCTAGGGTTTTAGTTTTGAACTGAAACCTATATTAACAAAATCATAGTCTTTGAGTGATAATCGAAGTGCATGAATACTAGATTATTGATTCGTGCATGATTTTCATCATATCTATGTCCTTGGTTTATCCATTTTTGGTATGATTTGAAATCCATATTTGTTCTTCGGTGTTTTTCATGTTCTTGGTTTTCCTAGGTTTTGATATGTTTTGATAAAGAGTTTTTAAGTTTTTTGTTGTTTTTAGTTTGATTTTTTTTATTCTGGTTTGGGTTTAGGTTTGTTTTTTGGGTTAAACCAGTGGACTTTAATTCTGTTTATAGTTGAACCAAAAGTTTTAAGTCAACTTGGTCAAGTAAAAAAAAAAATTTAATGATTTTTAAGTACCAGGAGTTGACTAGAAAATTTTTAGAATTATTTTGGATATTCACCTATTTTAATTGGAAGTATTTTTTACCACAATATACGAGTTGTGAAAAACACTTTCGTCTCTCATGATAGATGAACCTTGTCAAGGCACCTACATAAATTCTTCTTATAAGAATTTACCTAGGCATACAAGCCTATAACAAATTGAAAATGCTAGATTTATTCATGAGCGTAAATATTTGTTCTGAACCATAGACGGACCAGCGGTTAGGAACCCATCAACACCTTTAAACCACATCCATACCATACAATGTAATTTACCTTAAGTAAGGAGTACTAGGGGTGCTAATACATTTCCTAGCCATAATTAGTAGCTTATCATGAAATTTCAAATAAGGCCAGTCCACCCGAATGTTCTAGTGACCCTAAACCAAACAACTAGGTGGCAACTCCTTAACATACCGCCTCGTTATGCGCACTATGTGCAATATAGAGAATACTATGCTTTGATCTTGTTATGTGTTATCTTAATCGAGATAACGAAGGGGTAGACATTAGGTATAGCATGAACTATATGAAGGTACTTAAGTGATCAATAGACGATTCATCATCATAGGTAAATTAGGGAAAATGTTCTATTTATTCTCAAATAATATTGATGGAGAAATTTATGGCCAATGTAGAATGAGATTTGAAAAGATTTTCAAATTTTATTCAAACGATCAATGACTATTATGTAGAGAACAAGCATGATTTAACATAGCAAACATACTACATGTTTTAATGTTAAATCAAAATATTATTGATGAAAGGATATTAATTACATTGAGCAACCGATTACTAAAAGATTAAGTCAAATTACTAATAACTTTTCCAATATTTGAGGGATCATGATACATTACTAGACGATACAACTAATCTTAAAATATAAATTAATTATTTATTGAATTGATAATAAATTAAATTGTTTAATTTATTTAATTATATTTATTTAGAAGTATAATTTATATTTAGGCTAACATATTAGGAACCTAATGGGTCATACACATTAAGAACCATTAGTTAGAAATTAAACTAGGATGATTTAATTAAGAATGACTTGATTAAAATATATTTTAGAAATTAAAAACTAGAATATAATTAAACAAATATTATATTTCTAAACTTAGAAAAATCAAGTATGGACTTGATTGAGTTAATTTTCTAATAAATATGTTAGAAAATCATGACCAAATATTTTAGTTTTTTTTTTATTTTTACTTCTTCTAGGCTCAACTTCTTCTTTTTTCAATTGATGATAACTACTTAAGTTAGCCTCAATTATTCTTTTAAGTGAAAGCTTTTCTTATGTTTTTTTCAATGAAAACACATCTTCAAATAATGTAGCAATTCTTGATTCCATTATAATATTAGGATGAATGTCTTCAATACTTGACTTGTGTATAAGAAATTGATATGCATTACTATTATAAGCACATTCAATAAAAATATAATCCATAATTTTAGATCTTATCTTGACCATTTTGAGATTCGTTATTTCAATCTTTGCAAGACGACCACACATTAATGTATTTATAGGAAGGTCTTTTATTTTTTTTTCAGAATTTATATTGTGTTTTCTTTAGCTTCTTATAGGGTGCTTTGTTAAGTCTATAATTTATAGTCAAAATTGCCTCCCCCTATAACTTATCAAGTGCTCTCGAACTTATCAAGATGATAATCATCATTTCTTTTAAAGTTTGGTTTTAAGTTTAATATTATAATTTTATTGAGGTGAATAAGAAACAATATTTTGGTAGATAATACTATTTTGAGAATAAAATTCACCAAAAAATGCTTCATATTCTCCATCTCTATCACTTCTACTTACCTTTATTTTTTTATCAAGTTTATTCTTATAATATTTAAACATTTCAAGAGCTTCATATTTGTTTCTAAATACATATGTATAACAATATATTGTACAAATATCTATAAAAGTAATATAATACTTTTTCTCACCTCTAGTTTGCACAAATTTTAAATCACTAATATTCGAGTGAATTGAGTTTACAGGTTCACTACTTATTTTAATTGTTTAAAAAAAGGTTTTGTGAATTTTGATTATATACAAACCTCAAACTTATGATTTTTCTCAAAATCATACTTAGTAATAAATCAAGATTTATTAATCTTTTATAGAATCATAATTCATATGACCTAATATGTCATGCAGCTTGTCATAAGACTCAAACAAATAAGGAAAAAAGCATCATCATCATCATTATCCATGGTTACAATGGTCATTATATTTATTTTAAAAAGGTCATCACTTCAATAACTATTTTCTACAAATATATCATTTTAGAGAGTAAAACTTTATCACTCTCAAAGACCATCTTAAAACCATCTTTGTTCAATAGTAAGTCTGCCACTAATTTTTTTTTCCTAATGTTAGCAACATGAAACACATTGTTAAGGATGCGAAGTTTTTCAGAAGTCATTTTCACTGTGACCTTCCCAAAACCTACCTTGGAGGTTGATGAATTACCCATGTAAAAATTTCACCATCCATTTCTTTTTAAGTGAAGGATATTTTCTTTTTAATGCATGCATGTCTCGTTCTACTAGTATCAACCCACCACCAATATGCAATTTTTATCAAGTTAACTTTGAAAACAACATCAGACCAGTTCATTCTTGAAACTTCATTAACAAGGTTGATACTAGTTAACTTGATAATGGCTTCAGCAATCTTTTTCTTTTTAAGGTTTATTTTTTAGCCCTATTTCTACAATTCTTAGCCAAGTGCCTAATATTGTTGCATATAGAGAATTTACCATTGAATTTTTTTGAAATTCATTTTCCCTACACAAAAAGCTTTTTATTGTATAACTCCGTCATTTATTCCATAAAATTTGTATTATAGGTGATACTACGAGAGTTGGCTCTTATTTCAAACAATTTATTGTCCTCTTTTATCCTTAGCCTCAAGATTAAGTCTTCAAGTTCCATTTCCTTGTACTTATACTTAAGGTAATTCTCAAAGTCTTTCCAAGATTATCATAAGTTTTTAATAATCACAATCACTTGGAATGATTTTCTTAGAACCATACCTATAGCATGAATATCATACAAGATGAGTTGAAACTCTTGAACCTAACTTATAATGGTGTTTAAATCAACCATCTTGAAATTCAGAAATTTGCTAACTATGAACTTTTTTCATACTAACATCTTCAACAATATGCTTTTATCCAAAGCCTCCCAAAATGTCTTTACATTCTTGATTAAACCATACACATCATCTAGTGTATTGTCCAATCCGTTCAAGATGTATTTCTTGGACACAACATTATTATAATTCCATGTGTCCATAGTTATGATAACAACAAAATCAGATTCATTATCTGATAGCTTTAGTGCTTTTTCCGACAAGAAATTTACTAAGTTCAAGATGGTTAGATAGAATAACATTTTTTGTTGTCACCTCTTAAAGTTTAATCCATTGAACTTTTCAGGTTCCTTACCATGTATCATAAAAAGTGATGGTAGAATCTTCTCAACTGAAGTAGTATTTGTTAAAGCGATACTGCAACAACTGATTCTAGAGTTTATGTCATAATAATCTTTTTATAAAATAATAGCCAAAATTATATAAATAAATTTGGCTTCTCAAATAAGTATAAAAATATATAGAACTAAAATAGAATTTTAATAAAATAAAGTTTGATAAAATTTTATTATAATTATAAAAAGCTAAACAAATAAATAAAACCTTTTCAATTATACAAGATAATATAAAACATGTTATGGTAGATTTAGTTAAGAAAAGGTACCATTTTAATATGCATCATATTGTAATAATATTATTTAATAAAATTAACCAAATAGCACATAGAAGTGATGTAGGAGACTTTTTCCTAACTTGTAACCTTATATTAATGGACATAACTTTTGATTTATTCATTAGATTGAACTGAAATTTTGTTAGGGATTCTAGAGGCTCTATTTTTTATAGATTAAAATTTTATATCCATTTAAGTTTGGGAAGGCCTTTAAATAAAACCCATAAGTTATTATTCGGGATTTGCAAATATTTTCCTAGTTAATTTATGATTTTTTTTTTACTTGATTAAGAACTCTTTTATTATGTTTCCAGATATTTTTAAGGCTTTTTGCTAGTATATAAGAAACCTAGAAGAGCTCTAATATGAAGTCTTGATTAGAATATTTATATGGTGAAATATTTAGTAATAAAGTTTTGAGTTAGGGTTTGTGGCGTGACCCTATTTTGTAGAATTTTGTGATGCTTGTTCTTGATATCTTTCTTGTATTGTGTCCATCTACATTAGTTGATATTATAGCTTAACAATTCCTAATGGTTAGTTATTGTATGTTGTTGAATGATCATGAATGAAAAAGGTGGTAAAATATGACGTGTTAATGTAAGAGGGGATGAAGAGGTTTTTTATTAGGAAAAAAGACATTTAAGAACTAGTGATACAAGAAACATAAATATGGATAGCAAAATTAATTGATAATTGGCATAAGGAGCCTAAAGGATTATAAATAGAGTGATCACATATTATGGTTAGCTTTGTAAACTCATTTTAGAAGCAAGAGCATAAGAAGCAACCTCTTGATTAGGATGAGTACCATGAAAATTTAATTTTTTGGATAATACTTATTAATTTCGTGAGAACCTTATAAGCAAAGGATTTTATTGATTGGTTGAATAAAGTAAAAATGATTTTTCGAGTACATGAAGGTTCTAGAATAGATAAGGGTAAAGCTAATTACCATAAAATTAAATATGAGAACTTTTGCTTAATGGGAGCAATTGAAAAGGTCTTGAGAAAGAAAAGTAAAATATAATATCAATGATTGAGAAAAGATAAGGAAGAAAATGAATGACCACTTTTTTTTATTTGGGTATACTCAAACCGTTTTACCAACAACTCTATGCATTGAGATATGATGAGAGAATTATTGATGAATAAATTGATAATTTCTATCAATTGATAACTAGGAATGATATTTCATAAACAAAAAAGTAGTTTGTTGTTAAGTACCTAAGTGGATTATAGTGGTCCTACCAAGACATGTTATGTTTATAATCCTTGTGAAGAATTTCAAAAGCTTATCAAAGGTCTTTGAATGTGGAGAAACCTCATATTGCTAGGGTAACTAATAAAGGTGAATTTCAATTTTACCAAAATAACACGAAGGTACACACCAACTAATAAAAGTTAATTGTGTAACCTAAATCAGCAACTAAACAAATCACAAGTCGGGGTTTGAGTTCTAGATTTAGTTTTGAATTTTGGTGTTTTAGTGTGGTAAGTTGGGTATCAAACTTCTAAGTACTATAAACAAGAGAGCCATTCGAGTATAAATTTATTAGTAGAATAACCTAGCAAAAAGACAAGTAATCTTACTTATGATGATTCAAATGGTAATAATAAGGTTTTATAAGGTGATGATGGCATTACTTTGGTCACCTAAAAGAACTTGTTTGCTTTTAAATATGATTTGGGTGAGGATTGGTTATGCACGAGTCTTCTTCTTTTTTTCAATTTGTATCATCAAGGACAAGGTATGTGATTTGATCATTGGAAGTGATAGTTATGATAATGTGGTGTCATTTGATATGGTAGAGAAGTTACAGTTAAAGATAGAAGAACACCTCAATCTCTACAAATTAAAGTGGCTTAATCGAGATAGTAAGGTAATCATGGATGAACACTGTCTTGTTTTGTTTTCTATAGGAAATTGATATTTTGATAATGTTGGTGTTATATAGTGTCTCTAAATACATATCATCTACTACTAGATAGACTATGACAATATAATATGAATGTCATGCATGATGGATGGTTTAATATGTATACCTTCAGTATAAAGGAGAAATATATAGTATTGGCGTCTAAGAGAGATGAGGCAATTGCTAAGAGAAAGAGTAAAAACATGTTGTTTTTATCCTAGTTTTGGAGAAGAAGAAGAAGAAGAAGAGAGATATGAAGAAGAGTATGGAGAATTAGAATGATGTAAAAAATGGTACATTTTGGAACAAGCCATTAATGACTAATAAATTGTTTTTTATAAAGATTAGAAGTGCTCTAAGAATTTATTCTTGACCCTCTTTATATGAGTTGGCTAACTATACATTGCCAATATGCTAGAGGTCATTGGAGCACAAATGATACTAAAATCATTTTGAATAGTCGACAACAATGGGAACATAGCAAATGAATGGTCAAAACTCAAGGAAGGGTTCTTTCCAACTTATGAAGACTGATGCTTCAGAGTTTTTCCTAACTTGTAGCCTCATGTTAAAAAACATAACTTTGGATCTATTGATTAGATCAAACTGAAATTTTTCTTTAAGATTTTAAAGGCTATTTTTTTTATAGGATTAAGATTTCAAAATCATCTGAGTTCAAAAAGACTTTCAAACAAGGCCTATAAGTTATTGCTTGGGATTTACAATATTCTTTGTTGATTTAGTATTTTCTTTTCTATTTGATTTATAGCTTTTTTATTACTTTATATACCAAAACTGATATAGAATGAATTCTTGTAACTACCAGAATAAATTCACTCCATTATCAGTTCTGATTGCCTGTTATAAAACAAGAATTATACATGATAATCTTTGTTTTAAATCTAAATTGTCTAGTTTTGAATAAACTTTTCCAATTCTTCTATTATGGGCTGATAAAAAATAATTATTTATAGATCAAATAATTTAAGCAAACCTAACAGTTTTGATTTTAAATCTGATATTTTTTTAGTTGAAAAAATTATCCAAGTTTGAAGCAACTATACAAATTATTTTTTTCGTGAGCTAACAAAAAATATTTTTTTATGGGCTAAAGAATTGAATCAAACCTCACAATTTTGATTTTAAATTTGAAGTTTTTTAGCTAAAAAACCTATGCAGGTTTAAAAAATTATTTTATTCATAAGCTAAAACAATTACTAAAATAAATTCTCTCCATTATTAATTTTGATTACCGAATATAAAACAAGAATCAAACTTGATAATTTTGATTTTAAATTTAATGTTTTTTTAGCTAAAAACATTATTTGTATTTGAAGAAATTAATTCTTTTATTCAAGTTTCCATTGCCTGTTATAAAATAAGAATTATACATGATAATCTTTGTTTTAAATCTAAATTGTCCAGTTTTGAATAAACTTTTCCAATTCTTCTATTATGGGCTTATAAAAAATAATTATTTATGGATCAAATAATTTAAACAAACCTAACAGTTTTGATTTTAAATCTGATATTTTTTTAGTTGAAAAAATTATCCAAGTTTGAAGCAACTATACAAATTATTTTTTTCGTTAGCTAACAAAAAATATTTTTTTATGGGCTAAAGAATTGAATCAAACCTCACAATTTTGATTTTAAATTTGAAGTTTTTTAGCTAAAAAAACTATACAAGTTTAAAAAATTATTTTATTCATAAGCTAAAACAATTACTAAAATAAATTCTCTCCATTATTAATTTTGATTACTTAATATAAAACAAGAATCAAACTTGATAATTTTGATTTTAAATTTAATGTTTTTTTAGCTAAAAAAATTATTTGTATTTGAAGAAATTAATTCTTTTATTCAAGTTTGAAGAAGTATAAATCTAAACCCAAGCCTAAGATACGTTCTTAGATTAGAATAAACCAAAACTCAGCTCAACCCAAGTCGCAAGCATGTCTGACTTATGTCTATAACTATTGATGTAGGATATTTACAAAACCGTCAAGTGTACTTCTGCGCAATTAGTGGTGATTCAGATACCATAAGCATCCAGGTAGAACAACAAGCCATTGATTGCGTAGAAAAGTCAAACCAGAGAGGAAAACTCTTGCCCGCGTTAAAGATTTAGAACCCCACAAAGCCATTCGCATGCGCTTAAAACATATAATTGGCAAAGCTTTTGCCTAGAGTTGTCAACACAAAGGTTGTCAATTTCATTTTGTTTTGTTCAGAATAGTCGAAATATTTCATATCAATTCAAAAAACAGAACAAAATAGAACAAATTTCATCTCATTTTAAATTTTGGTCCGTTCCAGATTTTTTGGCTAAATTCTGCCCGGAATGTTCCGGTTTCATTCCACATGTTCCGTTCCGCTTTTGAAAAGCCATTGAATCAAATTGAACTTTGTTCAATTTAATTAATTAAACCACCCAATTATAAAAAATTATTTTTCATTACTATTTTCAATAACAATGATATTGAAAATAATATTGAAAATTATTATTACTATTTTTATTAACAATGATATTAATTTTTTAAAATTAGATTTATCACTAAATATATCATTTATATTCATACTGTTTTTTCATGTTTATACTTTGTAGGAATTTGAGCAAAACAATGGATGCTTTAGATTCCATTATCCTTGATAACATTGACCTAACTTTCTATTTAAAATATTTGTGTTAAAACATTTTACTTTCATAATATTTTGTTTAAGTTGAATTACTTTAAGTTAAAGATCTATTTAATCTTGACTATTTAGAAATATTTTAAAATTTAAAATTATATTTGTTTGGCATTGTGTTTGTATTGTATAATTTATAATTAATTTATCTTGAATTTGAATTATATTTGTTTTATATACACACACATATACATAAACAATACAATCCTAAAAAAGCACGCCGAAACACTCTAAAAACTAAAATATTTCATTCTAATTAAAAAAACAATACATTTATCAAAACAAAATTGACACCCTTCTTGAACACCCCTTCTGCATCTGCTTAATCCCTGTAAGAATCCCAGAATGCAATCCAGAGGTGTGATCATTTTCAATTTCCAAATAAGATTTAAGGAGTCAAATGAATGAGGTTTATTACCCAATCACTTGTACGCACGCGTATGGTACGACGGTACCATAGAATATTGACTTGACAAAAATATTCCTTGAGCAATTTTTCTACTCATGCCTGGATTGCACATTTATATTTTACGTGAGCACCTTAGATAGTACTGCTATCAATTTGCAAAGTAGCACCCTGGAAAAAAATAAATAAATATATATATATATAACCTTAAAAATAAAAAATATGTATATATCTCAAAAGTAACCATTGGAATTTTTTAACAACCTAATTGACCAGAGCGGCAAACACTTGTATGATCAAATTTTAATAACAATATTTACATAAACTATTAATAAAAAGGAATTAAATCTAAAAACCATAACCCTATGACTAAAAGGACAAGGTTTATTATTGTGTAGTAATAATAACGCCGCTAACCTGAAGAAGAAGAAGAATAAAATTAATTAGTACTTTTAAAGACTTCTCCATCTGGGGCTATGTACAGGCACTGTGGGTGAGAGAGGAAATGAAGACGGCGAAAGCAAAGGATATGGAGACCGCGGTGAATTCAAGCATCCAAAAGACAAAGGTGAGGTTGGCAATTGAAACTGCGGCTGTTCATGTGCCTGTGGCGCTACCATTCCCGCTGACTGCGAGGGATCTATTCCTTGTTGCTGGGGCGGGACGGGAAATTGCTGCTTTGAAGCTGTTTGATTGTTCCATCTAGGTGAAACAAGCGGTGCCAGCGGCGAGAATCCCGAGAACTGCTTGTTAGAATCAACAGCCGAGATCGTGTTCTGGAGATACCGCATGTAAGCAGAAACTGGCGACTCAGCCGCCGCGTGAACCGCCGGGAATGGCGGCAATGGTGAGAGAGGTGTCGTTGACCGTTGGATGAAGGTGTTGGTGGCGGAGGGGTTTGAGGCGGTGGTGAGTAGTTTTTGTTGAGGAGGGGGGATGACGCTGTTTAGCAGAGGAGGAGGGCGGTTGCTAACTTGAACCAAGGGTGGAGGACGAATACGTTGTAAGCGAGTGCTTTGAGGTTTGGGTGGGTGTATTGGTGGAGGGGTAGAGAATCTCTCGTGAGCTGGAGATCCAGTTAGTTTTTGTACCAGGTCACGGAAATCACTCTTGTTTATATTGTAAACAGGAGGCTGCTGCTGCCCCTGCAGATCTTGATTTGGCGGCTGTTGTGATGATGGCTGTGGTTGCAGCTGATTTGGCTGATCAAAAGGGTTTTTTTTTATGGTGGAGGTGGCGGTGATGACGGGGGGTTTGGAGATCTTGTGAGAAAGTTTGTTGAGGTGTTTGAGATAGTGATCTCTGTTGTTGATGGTGGTGTTAGTGCTATTAACACTGGTGATTGTAGAATCACCGGAGGATTGACAGCCTCTATCCATTATAGAAGCAGAAACCACTCTCTTTCTTTCTAGATCTAATCCAATGATATGGTGATAAATATTGCTGCAAGGCGAGGTTATTCTCTTCTTCTTTGTGGCGGACTTCAAAAGAGGTGTTTTAGATAGAGTAGCAGCAGGATCGCACAGATTAACAGATGACGTAGAGAATTAGTAGAAGTGGAGAGAGAGAGAGGAAAAGGGCAAAGAGATGTGATGGTGAGTTTATTATGGTGTGGTCTTTGCTTTTTACTGATTGGTTTTTGGAGGCTTAAAAGAAGAGAAAGGACAAGACCCGTATAAGGAGGAAGGCACGCACCCTCTCTCTCTCTCTCTCTCTCTCTGTCTGAGAAATCACTTAATCTTGGATCTATTCTTATCCTCGGAGGAGTGTTAAATAGTGTGTCTCCGTCAACAATGGTTGTGTTTTTCTCTCCCTTGTCTGTTTCCTTTGGTCAAAACAACCCAATTAATACTCGCTGCGGGACTGTCTCTGGACTTTCCCCTCGCACCCACCCAAAATTAAAAATTACTTCGTATTTTCCTTGTTTGTGACTGAGCATCTCCTTGACTGATCCCGTTGCTCCAAGTGATTTGCCTTGCCTTTTCTTTTCTTTCATTCTTCCACAGAGGATGTTGTATTTTATTCTTAAAAAAAAATTAGGATAATAGCATGATTAATAATATGTTTGGTATGGCGGTTGAATCCTCTTTTTGTTATTTTTTTAAAATTATTTTTTTAATTATTTTAACGTGCAGATATTAAAAATAAATTTTAAAAAATAATATATATATATATATATATATATATATTTCCAACCAAAAATAATTTCTACTGTTATACCAAAAACCCTTAAAGAAGCAGCAAATTCAACCGAGGGGACTGGGTTTATTCAGATAATTAATGTATTTGCCATGTTTTACTGGTGTAGTTCATGGTGTATGTTTTTCCAACGAAACGACGCATTATCTCTCTTGGAATTTTCTATTGCCTGTCAAACTGGCGTTACAGTAGCATTTGAAACGTCCAACAAATTTCAAAATCAGAGTTGGCATCATCCTTGCGCCGTTTAGAAATCTAGGCTGCAAAAAGGGTTGGTATATCATCTTTCATCTCCAAAACACTCCTTCGTCCCAAACTCATGTCCCAAACTTTTATCGAGTGTTTTGAAATTTAGCACACTTAAAAAAATATTAAAAAAATAACACAAATAAAAGAATATTGAGGAATTTAGTATATTTAATCAAGTACTATAGATATTATCTATGACGTATCTAATAGACTTACCCTAGGATAGTTTCTTGTATTGTTAACTTATTGTCTAAAAAAAACTACAATTCACACAATTCAAACAACTAATTTTCTAACATCAAAACACAATTCACATAAGCAACACATATCTTCAATCATAAGTAACGAAATTAGACCAAGAATTAACATAACATAACATTTTATTAAAATCAAATTAGCAAAACATCAATTCATAATTCTCATAACATATAATAACATGTAACTATATATAATAATTGCTACAGCTCGTATAAAGGACTAGAGCATTTGTGGACGGGTCTGAAGTATCAACTTAACTCGTCCAACTTGAGGAAGGGTCTGTAATATCCATGTAAGTGTGAGGATGACCAATATCATCTCAATTCATGAATGGACCTGGGACGATTATGGACAGGACTTAGATGCTTAATGACAGGCCTAGGATGCTCATGGACGAATCAGCATCCTCAACACTCTCATGATAAGCAATCTCATTTTCCATTAATGCCACTTTAAAATGCTTAACCTCTCTAACCTCTTAAATTTCACCACAACATAAATTAAGCGTAGTGCTGGCCACAATACGTCTCATCTCATCAACACCTTCACAGATAATTGTTGTTGTTTTCCTAGCCTCCTGGATCAAGTAATGAATCTATATACATATATTAAAAACAAATTAATAGTCATCATCCATAAGAAAAATAATCTAGTATTTAATAAATGTTGTATATAAAATAATATTGCATACCAATCAGTTTTGTCTCGATATCGAGGCACATAATGCATTGGATTGCGATGACACCTTAGAAAACATGACCAGGTAGATGTAATGAAATGATATGTAATGGATAGATATCATTTCATGTAGGTATCTACATAAATCGTTAGATGTCGCTCCTTAAAAACACAATATCTCCTAGCATCCCAAAGAGCTAGGTAAGATGTATGAATCACCAACCAATTTTCATTATGCTTACTCTGATGACTAATATTGTGTAGCTTGTCACCGGTATCAATATAATCTGGTATATGCTGAGATAGTCCAAACTATCACATTACTCGATCTAGACAATGCATTTTAATAATGTCGAAGTCGTGCAACGAAACCTATGTTAACCAAAGGTCAGATCCCATCCCTCATGGCATATAAATGAAGTTAAAAGTATCAAGTCCTTTGTATATAACATCTATGTAACCTATCAGGACATATGAATACTTATATTAGATAACAAATAAATAATAAGTAATTTACATTCAAATAACAAAAAATTCAATACACATGTAACACCTACCTGATATGATTGATGTGTGTCCAACTCATCTTGATAAAACTCTTAGACATGAGTGGGATTTATTATGAAATATCTAACCCCACACCATCTGACATAATAAGCCACAAAGTTAGTATATTTTTTACATTCAAATTATATAAATAACATGTTGACTAGAATTAATTTTATTTTATTATTACTTAGAACCAATACATAGTGGCATCTGAATGATAATGTCAAACATATTATTACCCTAGTTCGTTTAATGTCCAATATGAATATGCTTTCATGATCAAAGCTATATTAATCAACGTTAACAATTATAAGTTAGTATTTAAAATGTTATTAATTCTAATAATCAAATAATTTACAAAAACATATACCTGAAGAAATAGTAGACACTTTTTGAATTTCAAAACTTTTTCATGTATGGGTTCCATTTAAATGCATAGGCTAAACACTCGAAAAAAAAAGTATAAATTCTTTTATCCATACACAGAAGAGTCTTAAGACTAAAAGTTTCTAAGGGTGTGTTTAGTAATAAAGTTTCACTTTATTTTTCCAAGAAAAATAGAAAAAGGAACATGTAAAAAGGATTTTATGTTCAGATGACATATTTTTACAAATTGAAAAAAGGAGAAATACATTTTAGTTTTTCCACCATAATGCTTGAAGTTGGAAAATATATAAAAGATGTTTTCCAAAATCTTTCAATAAATTAGAACAAAGTAGAAAAGGCATGTCTCCATCTTTTTCCACATTAATGAATATTTTCAAATAAAAATAGTTAATTTATATGAGTGTGATATTTTTTAGAACTATAAGTAAGAAATTGAGATTTATTGAATTCCTCTATTTAACAAAGCAAGTGAAATTGATCGATATTTATGTGTGTATTCTAGTTTGAATTTATATGGTAGTGATAATAAGTATTTTATGTTATTGAATCAAACAAAAACATAGCTAAACATTTTCAACATTCACGTAGGTCAGTATCTATTTATGCTAGTAGAGATAATATGTATTCTAAATATAAAATCATAGAAAATAGGTTATTTGAACATGATTTCTATTTTTCCATTTTTCTACGTATGAAAAAACTACAATATAAACATATTTTTCATTTTTCCGAGTTAGAAAAATGTTCTGAAACTTTAAGAAATGAACATGCCTTTTTTTTAATGTTCTATTGAAGAAGAAAAACTTGAAAAGGAAAAGAAAGGGAAAAAAGAAAATTATTTTATGTCACTAAACAAGGTCTAAGTATGACAATTTTAGTTCACTTGATAGGAGGCGTATGAGGGCTTTAGATAAAAAAGATGTAAAATATAAATGCTACGACATTTTAGAAAAACTTTTCATTTCATATAATAAAAGAAAAAATAAAATTTAAAAGTTTATGATGGATAAATTTTTCTTACATATAGATTAAAAAAACCCCATAAGACTAAGGCTAAAGTTTAGTATATATTCAAATAAAAACAATTGCTCATTATTTATCTTTCAGATCTTCCATAGTTTGGTTCTCACCAATAATCTCCACATCAAAGCTTTAATAAACCCTAATCGCATTAGGCTTAGACTCCTCACCCTTTAAGGCTTTCTCTTCAAGTTGCTCTATAGTTGGTTCCTCCACTACTGATTGATTATTTATGGTCTTAAGATTATCTTCACCATTCTCCTCATTCTTCTTAATGTCCAAAACCAAGTATTAGTTTTTAGTAGCTATATTCGCACTTCTAATGTAGATCTCTTTAAAGTTCGTGATAAGATCTAGGTGGAAGATTTAAAAAAAAAAACCACATCACTTTTAGACTAATTAAAAAAGTAAATATTGCTTATTATTTCTATCAATTTATGTTTAAAGGTCTCTTATAAAACCTAAGTCTCTTTAAAATCATCTTTGAACTTTTTCAATGTATCTCTTAGAGTACACATTTAGGAACATTCTATTAGGGCCCGATAAGCCTCATTATTAGCCTGGTCAGGGCTAGCTCCAACTTATTTACTTGTTATTGGTAAGTCAATAAATCCTAGTCAACCATTATGATTCTCTCATAGAAAATCTCAAACTCCATAGAATAGACATCTTTATCTTGTAATACCTTTTAGAGTACATCCCTAAAATTGGTTAATTATCTCTCTATGAAAGCTTAGGCAGCCCACATGAGTTGTTAAAATCATATTGAGAATGTGATTGTACATGGCTTCACAACTTGAAAGGTTATATAATTTTTTAAAGAAGTCCTGAAATATATTTGTCAAATATAAAATGCAAAGGCATCAGATTAAATTATAAACACCTTAAAAAATTTTGAACTTATATTGAAGATAAGTTAGGTAACTATATGCAAATGGTTAGTAAGCCCGACATCCATTCATTTTTTATATCTCTTATGTACTGAATGAAATACCTTACCATATGATACTAAACATACCAAGTATCCTCTAGAGAGTGACATCTCACTCAAACATAAAATTTTATAGCATGGTTTTTCTCTTTAGTTAGTTGTTGAGGTTGAAGAAGAATAAACCTCACTTGTATCTCTTTAGTTGAAGTAGCTGACAACAATTAGGCCATCACATCTTAGACAGACTGAGGAGGGAGGGGGTCACACTTTTGCTCATAGTAGGAGTGTTAGCTGACATAATTACAATGGAAAGGGGAGTTAGGTTCCTTGTCACCTTTAAAATTGGAAGATATAAATGAGTCCTTTATTTTATTTTTTTGTATTGTCCGAATACAAGCTTTGATATTACTGTACCAAAATTCGTCTTTTTCTTTGAGATTTACTCTATTATTTATGTTTTTCTTTATCTTTAAACTTCTTCACCCCTTTTACATTAGAGATGATTCCTTAACTTCCTTGTGGATCAAGGAACCTAACTCCCCTTTCCATTGTAGGGTCTATATAAGGAGATTGCTTCTCTATATTTTACCATACACCATTCTCCCTCTGAACTTCTTCAAATTACAAGTTTTACTATGAAAGATCTTGAACATAGGACGATTAGTCTAGAGGAAAAAGATGTAGAACTAGGCCAATTCACATCCCTTTTTAGCACATCATATTAACTAATAGTAATGTCTAAGTACTTTTAAGGATGACGTCTTTTTATGGTGGCTTATGTACTTTTTAAAGGTAGCTTTGATGACTCATATATTTAAGTGTATTTGACTTACGTAAAGGTTATAATGGAAAAATACACTATATAAAAACCAAAAAGAGAGAGAGTTTCATACCATATTTGAATATACAAAATGGTATAATTATCTTTATCCCTTTTATTTTAGCATTTTCAGGTTATTTGACTATATTCTCTACTAAAAAAAGAAAGTCTTAACCACATAATTGTTTCCTAAGCAGACATTGATATCCATTACCTATTACATTATAGTTGTGCTAGGGTAATATTTTCTAATTGGTTTTTAGGTTATATGGCAATCTTAGAGATAGCCATAATCTCTATTAGGAGTCCTTATCCCATTTTTTATAGCTTTTTAATTCCTCTCTGCTCAAGTTAGCCCCACACTCCCTAACTTTCCAAAATAAACATATTATATTTATGTTTTTACAAGTAGTAGAGAAAATGGTTAGCCTTAAACTAGGTTGGCTCTTCTGATTCTATCAAAATATAATTGGAATCTACCAATTCCTTATCATAAAATCACACATTAATTTTTCCATAACAATCAAAATAGGAATAAGAATAATTTAATGGTGCTTTTGGGGTGGTATGGGTGGTAATTATATGATTTCATAATAGTTGTTTCTCTTTGAAAATCATTACGATTGAAAGAGAAAATAAAAGAAAGACAAGATAATAACAAAAATGATTTTGTGAAAATGATAATGTGAGGATAACTATATCCCTTATATATAAAGTATCATTTTAATAAATTAAAAAATATGATATTAAAGGATGTTAGCCCTTCAGATTCTTTTACATAATTTCCTTTTAAACATCCCATATATTGGACATAAAGTCGCTCAAACAATAACATTTCAAGACCCTAAGCAACAAAATGACAAAGTAAAAAGGTAAGAAAGTGCCCAACCATAAAAAAAAAATCATAGATACAAATAGTGGTTGATCAAGTCTTTTCATTATTACATCATAAAGAATTACTAAGGTAATTGATGGATCTAGTATTTATATCCTCAACTTGGGCCCCAAAGAATAAGATTCGAGACACAACCTAAGTCTAAAAGCATAAACATAGGATATAGCTTGAGTCCAAAAGTTGATGGGCTAGAAGCGTACTTGGGATCCTCAAGCTTGGACATGAGGCATCTCTCAATTGGGCTCGATTATACCATATGGCCCAATAGAAAATTGGACCTATAAGAAATTGCATGGCATATTTGAAGCCAAAAGGTATGATAGGACTCTTAATTGAATCAACTAGTCTATGAGGCAATGTACTTGAGCATACGTACCTTAACTCTGAATGCATACATTAGTGTTTGACTCACCCACATCAATTTGTACCAATAGACACACAGAGCAACAACAATTTTGTTGGACTCATTTTATCGGTTGATGGGCCACGCGATACGATCTTTTTTCCTTGAACATAATACCACCATCGATAAGGGACTTTAAGCTTAAATGATTACTGTTTGTTTATGTGTCACAATTATTTTTCTATTATATCCTTGTTCCTATGAAAAGTAAACTTGATTTATTAATATAAATACATCTTTATAAACCTCAAGATAGGTATTAACATTCTCTCTCAACATTCTAGTATTCACATCTTCATCTTTTCTATAAAGCTTTTGTTTTGCAAATGTTCTTAAGTTTACAAAAATATCCTTTTTCTTCAATTATACAACCTAATTATCTATTATTGAAAAGCTTAAATCCAATAAGTTTCGCTTAAAATCTCATAAGAAACATATGATTTTTTTTTAATGAAAAGGGTATTTTTGGACTATCTTGCATATCAATTTTAAAGATGCATCATAATTAAGCAATCCAGAATATTTAGAAAAGTTTAATAAAAAAATTAGACGTGAAACTCAGAGTTTAAATCCAAGAAGTGAAGGAATAGAGTAAACTTCATTGAAGATTGGAGGCAACATCTTGAATTATACAAATGAATGATATGGTAAGTTATATATATATATATATATATATATATATATATATATATATATAAATATAAAAGATGGTAAATCCTATAAATATTAAGTAATTGGTCAAATAAAAAAAAAAGTATGTGTTCGTTCAACATAATGTTTGTTTGTTGATATTGCATTATTCAAATTTCTTTTAGTAATCTTTTTAAATATTTTCATGTTTTTTTCCAAATCAAGGAAAATCATTTTTAATAATAAAAATAACTGGATTTGTGGGTGAAATATTTTTTTTTAATGTATAAGAGTTTTTAAAAATAAAATAAAAAATATTCCACAAAAAGAGCATTTCTCTAAAATTATTTACAAAGTGCAACTTGACGGTGAAAAGTCCAATTATATTAGAGCCCAGTAACATGGAAGCTTGGAAATTTCAATGCAAAAAAAAAAAAAATATTGCACGGTCCAAATCAGTCAGTTACTACTCAAATTGAAGCTAGACAAGGAATTCCAAGTGCAGCTTGCGGTTCAAATTTGAAATGTGTTAAATGGGTTGAGTCATTGAAATAACAAAAGAAAATCCAAGCAAGATCTATTATTTTATGAAAAATGACTTTTTAAATTATTTTGTATTTGTTTATTTCTAGAAAAGTTGATCTACGAAAAACACTTTTTAATCAAAGAAAAATTTAGTTTAGTTTTCAAGAAAGTGTTTTCTTTTTATTTTGAATGAAAAACACTTTTCAGAGTTGTGAAAAATTTAAAAATGTTATGTAATTTGTTGATTCTATCAAATTTGGTTCTCAAACTTTTGATTGCTATATATTTTGTTTTAAATCTTGTTTTTTCTTTTCAATTTTATCCCTTAAAATTTGATTTAATTTGATTTATTTATCAACTTTGGTCCTTATTTTTATAATTGTTATTTGCTTTCTCTTAACATTTTCTTAATTGAAATTTTTTATCTATCAAATTTGGTCCTCATGGTTTTGATTGTTATTTATTTTATTTGAAATAATTTATGAAATTGTAATTTTTTTAATTTTATCATCTTTCAACTTTTTTATCTATTATTTTAGTAAATTTGAAAAAAATATTAACAATTTATTTTTCAGCTCATTTTTCATGAGATGGTCAAATACTGAAAAATATTTTCCAACTTATTTTCCATGATACTACTAAATATCTCAAAATAATTTACTATTTAAAAATTTATTTTAAAAAAAAATAAATTTTTTAAAATAATTACTTTTCGCAAACAAACAAACTCAGATTAAACATTTCTTAACTTCTCAGCCTTTTAAAAAAAAAAATCATATTCTTTAATATGACTAATTGTGTTATTAAAGTGGTTGGCAACTGGCATTGATGTAAAGGGTAGACGGTGCTTATCTCGAAGGTGGGTAGACAAATCTCCTCGCGGCTCAGGCTGCAATTTTTGGGCTATGTCAACGGGCCTCGAGTGTTTTTTTATATGTGCAGCAACAATAAAATAGCTATTTTCTATCGTGTGAAAATTATAAATTGGATTTCGAATCTATGAGCGCAAGCAATTTGTTTTGTCTTGTTCGTCAAATCAAGCTAAACATGGGGTCCATTATAATTCTTACACGCACACACTAAGTCTCTCATCCGTTTTAGAGCCTATGGAGACAGATAGGCTGGCAACGTACCCTCCTCGTCAGATGAAAAGGCTGCAAGAACAAATGATTCATGAACTCCAATATTATACAATATTATAAGATAGCAGCTGTGGCCTGTGAGGTTACGCCGGCGTCTTTTTGAGGCACCATGTGGTTTTTTACGGGGGTTTTAAAAAAAAATTTTTATTATTATTTTATTTTAAATTAATATTTTTTTAGTATTTTTAAATTATTTTGATGTATTAATGTAAAAAATAAAAAAATATTATTTTAATATATTTTAAAATAAAAAATATTTTAAAAAACATATAACAACAGGCTCAACTACACTAATTAAAAGAGTCAAGAAACACGAGAGATGACAATAATGTTACAACATTTTCATCAATGAAATCAGGAAATGAATCTCTGGCCTCGCGATTTTGACTACTTGGTACCTGACATCTCGGCACTGCATATCCCCTGCATACATTTTGACAGAAAATGAAATCAGGAAAGACCGGGAAATCTCTGTTTCTTTAATCTGTGTGCAAAAGGAGAGAGATCTTATAACTTTGAGTGTCTGTGCTTTTAATAACGGATCGGAAACTGCAGGGAAAGCCATAATACGCAGAGGTTCTTTTCTGAATAGACTATTAAGTTTACTGCTTTCACATGTTATTATATTGCACCAGTCCCCAACACACTGATACCATTCTTGTTCTTATTTTGTTGCTACACAAATAGCTGCAATATGCCGAAACCCTGGAGACCCACTGGTGATAGAAGAGATTGAAGTTGAACCCCCAAAAGCTTGGGAGATTCGCATCAGGATCCTTCACCTACTAACAGGGCCAAACCATGAATTTTTACTGATGACCCCTGGGCACCATTGCTGCTCCTTCACCTACTACCAGGGCCAAACCATTGGCAGCTGGTAGGGGCCAAGGTAAACCTGCTGCTCCAAAATTGGGCGTTGGACGTCCTCATCCGGGATGTAATTCAGGGATAGAGAACACGAAGAAGCAAGGATGGAAAATGAAGTTCTGTAATTTTATTTTTCTTTTCTGGTGACTGGTTTCGACATTAAAATGTAATATAGATCCTAGTTGACGTGAGTTATATCTGCTGCTCTCGGCCCATATATTTGATTTGTAATATCATTCTTTTCTGCATCATATTCTTTATGTTTTGTTTCTCCTTTTAATATAATTGTTATATGCTATAACAACTTGCAATGTATATAGTAGGTAAATTAGTTTCTGCCACAGCTTCTTTTTCGAATTAGCAAACTGATTGTTAGCTAATAAATGAAATTTTATAAATATAATTGTACTGTATGAGATTTTTAAGTTAAATTATATATGAATTTTTATTTGAACTATATATTTTACTTGAACTTTTATATTGTTTGTTTTATTTTTGTTTTAATTGTGTTATACTATTATTTACTATTTGGTTAAAATTATCTATATAATTAGTTCAAAAAATTTACTTGTGATTTTACAACCTGGTTTTACAATTCAAGTTTATATTGAATTTTTCGTATCGTGTCAAAAAAGTGTTTTCAACAACCTTACATATAAACATATTTAATTTTAATAGATTTTATTTATCTTTATTATTCATCAAATATTTAATTCATGAATCTAGAATAAAGTTAAAGTTATTGAGATAAAAATATTTTGCAAATAAAATTATAAAGTTGTTATAATTATGAGATTTCTATTGTATCAAAATATTATTCCTAAAATGTTCTAGTCAATATTCTATTAAGTCGAGATATTAATTAGAGTAATTGAGACCGATACATATTATGTTCTTTTTTTATATAAAAAAAACAGTTGTTCTCATAAGCTGAGATATAAGAGATATCTAGAACTAATATGTAAGTACTTGTCATAAGATATGTACACTAAACTGACCCACATGAGAATTTCATATAAAGATATCACATATGTTTATGAAAAGACTCACGTGACGGTGACGGTGACGGTGACGGTTGTATAAGTGATTCTTAGACTTGAGATCATTAAGTTATCTTAGGAGTGTTAAGTTTTGATACTGTTATATGTTGTCCTAATCAATGGTAATAGATGAGCAGATATTGGGTATGACATGAATTATATGAAGATATTTAAGTAATCAAAAGAAGATTTATCACCCTAGATGAATTAATATTGATTGTAAATCTTTTTCATAAGGTGGAATGAGATTTGAAAAGAGTTTCAAATATTGTTCAAATAATCAAAGTAGACACATTATATGCTATAATATCTAATTAATTAAAACATTATTGATGAAAGAATAATAATTATATTGATAAATTGATCACTAAAAAGTTAAATCAAATTACTTTTGACTTTTCAAATAATATGAGGATAATGATAGGTTGCTAAACATTGTATTTGATCTTCAAATATAAATCAATCAATTGTTTAATTTGATAATAAATAAATAAATTTAATCCTATTTTAATTAGGATTATGATTTATATTTGGGCCAACTTATTAGGGAACGTAATGGGTAAGACATACAAGAACCATTGGTAAGAAATTAAAATGGAAAGATCAATCAAGTGTGAGTTGATTGTAGATAAGTTTTAGAAATTAAGAACTAAATTTTAATTTATATAAAGAATCACAATTCTATACTTAAAAAATCAAGTAAGGACATGATGGAATAAATTTTAATTTTTTTTCTGAAATAATATATGTCTTATTATTTAGGAGGCAAATTGATATTTTACCGTTTATATGACAGGTTTTCCTATAAATAAAATGTCATGCCTTTTATTTTCAAAATAATACACAATACATTATACAACACCTGAAAAACACTAAAGAAAAGAAATAATACTTAAAAGCATAACAATCCTTCTTTTCTAAAAAGGTTTAGGAGATTTTTCACTAGTAATTGATATACATTACCATTAAAGGTTGAACACTTGGACAACTTGTGGTTTGCAACAACTCAGCTTTAAAGTAATTATTTAAAGTCGAAAAGAAAATTTAATCTTAATGTAATTTTTATATAAATCCTAAACAACCCTAAATCTGTCTAACAAGATTTTAAAACTTCTAAAAAGTTTTTAAATATACTTTTTCTACTGAATGCATATGTTTTGAAAAACTCAACGTGTGAAAGAAGTGAACAAAAGAGATTTGGTATTATCCATGTTTACATCACATTAAGGATAAAACAGATATTGCGTGTCAGCTAAGAACAATATTTGCCCAAAGTTTAAGGCTAGCTTACTGTGGCCTGCCAAAGGATGGAACAAGCAGGTTCAAGGACATGAAAGGGAAAGTTTTGCACCATTTCTTGCATGTTTCAAGCCTTTTCTCAGTATATATGGTGGATGTTCCCATGCAATACAAGATTAGCCTTGTCATTCCTATCGATAAGGCCTCCCTTCTAATGCCTTTTCATTCATGAATGAAGTGTTTGTTTCCAATCACATACATTTTTATTTGACATTTTACAGACACTTATACCTCGTTTGATATTGCATTTCAAATGAGGTTTGAGTAATTTTTTAAATTTTTGGTTAAAATTATTTTTTTGGATTTTTTGATGTGTTAATATTTAAAATAATTTAAAAAAATAATAAAAATAATATTATTTTAATGTATTTCCGAGTGAAAAGCACTTTGAAAAGCAACTGTTACTACATTCTCAAACACCCTGTTAAACTACTTGTTACTAAAGTAATTCTTCTAATGTTACAAGCTTAGAATTGAGATTAATAGTGTTCACATCGGATTCTTGGGACTTCTTTGTTTATCATCCTAGATTTAAATGTTCTCTTGATTTGTAGAAATGTTTTTTGAATCCAATAGATTTTATTTATACAAGCCGGGAAATATCTAAAATAGAAATTTATAAGTTAATTTGTTTAAAATTCTTTTCAAATTAATTATGTGATGATATAATATGATGATCTTCATCTTTCAAAAAAACTAAGGTGGTCAACACAAAAATTTTGTTAGGAGGCATGCTTCCTCTTCTAATAAATATTGTCTTAAAATTGAGTTTTTAAAGCATTTTTCTAAAAAAACTTGTTGATTAATGATTAATCACATAAAAACTAAACAATATCTATTCAAGAATTATATAAAATCATTTTTAAAATCTCGATTACGAGATGCTCAAGGTGTTTTTGGGGTCATCAATGGAAGGGCTACATCCAATCTTGGCTAAAAAATATCTCCCTGGCCCACTCTTGAATCCCTCACTCATCGGTCCAAGAAAAATATAATGAGCCGAGCCAGCAAGCCCGAAGCTTCCGAAAGTTATCTTCAAGTTAAACTACCGTCAGATGGAAACGTGGATTACAATGCGTGAAACTCAGCTTCCACCAACTTTTACCAGCACAGTAACACGCAGTAAAACGAAACTACTGGTGAGGTCAGGACAAGTCATAACCTAACCCGAGCGCTGCCTTCTTGATATCACTCTGGGTGGCCGCTCCCTCTTGTTGAATCAACTCAACCGCAAAGCTGATCGCTTTTTCCTCTTCTTCCACAAAATGGCGGAAACTGCTGTTGCAACCACCGAAGCCCCAACCCTATCTGAGGTTCCTTATCTCTCTCTCACTGTTCAAATGTTTACTTCGAGTTTCTAAATTTTTAAGCTCGGCCTAAAGTATTTTTTTTTTTTTTTGCATTTTCTTTATTCGGATCGTTAGTATGTTTTCGCTTCATGTAGAAAATTATTGGCGAAAATGAGGATAATTATGCGCTTTTTTCTTTGACTGGATCTTCTTTTGCTGTAAATCATGAAGGAAAACGTTGATGGTGATATTTTGATTGGTTGATTCTTTTTTTTCCCCCTTTTTTGGGTGGAAGAGTGAGAATCTCGATTTGTAGTTGCTACAGATTGTGCAAAAAACATATGTTTTGCATAAGAGATGTGCAATTACAGATGTACTGCCGGCTGCTGTTAATTTTTTTCTCTCAATCTGTGTTAATGCTGTCATAATAACTTGCATTTTTGGAAACAAGTTCTGTCTCTGTTTTCCTTTTCTTTTTAAAGCGAATGCTTCTTCAAATGAACCTGTGGCTATATGTTTCAATTACCAAAGGATAAGTATTTGTGGGATCGGGACCCAATAGATTGATGCCTTTCCCTCGCTGTTGTGTTTTGTTCTGCCCATTAAACTTGAGCTTGATCAACAGATCAACCCAAGCTTTAACAGTTGAGGGACACTCTTGTTGGCGTCAAGATAGGCTACTATTTCAGTATAAAATCAGCTGCTGTTTGACTTGTTCATATGCTCTGAACTCAGCTGCAAATTGGTTTGTAAGAGATAGATTTTTTTCACAACATTTACTTGCTATGTCTGCACATTTAGAATTTGACACAAATTTGATTTTTGTGCTCACTAACAAACGTTGCCTTTCACCAATGTAAATGTCTTTATTGTTAACCTGCACAAGTGAAAAATTTGAAGTGTGATGAGATGTTAAACCTCCAGCCCTTTGGTCATTTTGCATGTTCAAGAAATTTTTTCTGCATTGGCGTGCTACTAGTATTAACCAACCCATTTACTCACATGCTATGGCATGCAGCAATATTTATTGAAGGGAGAAGAAGAGAAGACCAATGTGGTTTCAAAACCTGTAGAAGTAAAAGAAGACGAGAAGCCAGCAACTGTTGTTTCTGAGGAAATTGTGGAGAAAGCTGAGGAACCACCAGCACCTGCTGCTGAAGAAAAAACTGAAGAGACTCCTGCTGCTGTTGAAGAAAGCACTGAAACTCCCGCAACTGCTGAAAGCAACAGTGAAGATACCCCTGCTGCTGCTGAAGAAACCAATGAAGCTACAGAAGAGAACTCAGGAAAAGAAGCTGCAGAAGAGAAGCGGGAGATTAAGGTAACCATTTATCAAGATATTCTTCGTGGTGGTGGCATAATTGTGTCATATTCATTCTACTTCCATCTTCATGTTTCCCATATATTCATTTTGTGATGGGATTGCCTTGTTGATGTTTAGATTGAGACAGCACCAGCTGATTACCGATTCCCAACTACAAATCAAACAAGGCACTGCTTTACCAGATACATTGAATATCATCGGTAAGTGAAACCACACCCATGGTTCTTCTTCTTCTACCGCCATCTTTTTTTAATCATCATTCTTCCAAGTTGATGCTGACTCTTTCTTGCAAGATAAAACATTTATTCTTATAATTTTCTCCAGGTGTGTAGCTGCCAAGGGTGAAGATGCTTCAGAGTGTGATAAGTTTGCCAAATATTATCGTTCACTCTGCCCTAGTGAATGGGTATGTATATCTGAGATCTTCAATATACTAAGGAGCATGATATTATTTTTTCTCTCAACAACAGGCTATTCCAAAGCTGTTTAGTGCTCTTTAAATGTCGAAGGATGTATGCCTGGCATAAAAATCTCGGAAGTTAAGACCTTAGTGTTGTGTTGATATATACCATTGTCATGCCATGGGATGTTGAAGAAAGAAAAAACCAAGTCCTAAATATAGATCTTAATTTTCAACTTGATAAGCATTCTCATCACCTTTAAGATTGCTGTGATCTCACAACCAAGTCCTCTTCCAAACTCCAGATTTCTTTGTCCAAAGGTGCATTAGAATCCACACAGGTTGGCTCCTGTGTTGATTTGTTTGAGCGTCACCTTTGAATCAACTATTTAGGATGAACTTCTTGAACTCTAAAATCCATGCCAATTGATGTCCCAATTTGTGTGCAAAGCCTCCTAACATCTGCAAGCCAAAAAGAGTGCCAAGCAAGAGCTTTATTGAAACAGGCCCTGCACTATAGATGGGGCACCCCCTCTCATCACACAATAAACCGCTCACACCTGGCATTCCTGGCTTAACTTTAGGGGCTCCATCAAGGTTCAACTTTACACTTGCGATTAGGTTTTCTATCTTTTCTGATGTCAATATGTCTTTCCCGTTATAGCAGCAAGACTTGCTGAACATCTTTAGCATAAGACAAAATTGCACTTTCCTCATCATTTATAGCTCTGTTATCCTCAAACAGACTTCTATTCCATATTGTCCCTACCAGCCAACAACCAACTCCATAATCGTGACAGTCAAAATCTTCCACAAACCCATACTCAGATTCTGTTGAATTTAGGCTGTAAGCACATCTATAATTGCCACTGCAAATTCTGTTCTGGTTATCCAGGAGCACTATTAGATATTCTTTTAGCAGTGCTTTGTTCATGAGGCATCTTGTTTTAGGCTGCTATATTTAAGCTTCTCATTTATGCTTGGGCTGCATTCTGATACTAGGTTTTTAGATGATTACCGAGCTAAGTATCATAACCATGAATCATTGCTGCAGATCATAATATTACTTTTTAAGGTTGAATTGGGCATCAATGTTCGATTCAGTCTCCTGACCTGGTTATATTAATGCTGTGTAAGCCAACTTTTTCTTTGTTATCTGGTGGCAGGTAGAGAGATGGAATGAGCAAAGGTCGAATGGCACGTTTCCAGGCCCCCTGTAGGTGGTTCCTATTTGAAGACCCCCATGCAGTTTGTTTTCTGCTGCTAAATCAAAGTTTCAACCAACAGATGAGTACCTTTAATGAAAAGTGTTTTCTCAGGGAATGCCCTGTTTGAATCAATGAATTAATAAGAAATTTTGGCTTGTCTTTTAGAACTAGCTCAAGTCTAAACACAGAATGTGTTGCTTGTCTTAAGATGAAGCTTATTTTTTTTTCCATTTTTTTTCCTGCTTTAACTGTTGTGTAACAGTTGCTCATTACTGTTTAGAACCCAAAAGAATCTTGAATCAGATAATAAGAACATATACTTCGCCTTGATTATTCTCAAGAAAGACTTCCTGCGGAATATCTCTTATCAAGTTTATACTTGTTGCTTTGCTGCTGTTTTACGCAGCTCAAAAGTTTGCTATTTACATCGAGCAAAAAATTGCGTAGTGGAATCAGATTCTCATCGATCTGCAACTAGGTGGTTTAAAACGCCACTTTATTTTCCTGCTGATGTGATCTGCGATCGATCATGCATCGGTTCATCTCGCCTGGAACCTCTTCCAGGCTCATGTAGCGAAGTTTGAGCTCTAATCATACTTGACTAAAAAGTTAAAATAGCTGCTCTTACGTGTTATTTGTGGTATGAGATAGTTTTGTAATGAAGGAGAAAATAGCCAATTACGGGTAAAGAATGAGAAATTGCAGTTAATAATCATCCATGAGGTCAGGGTGAAGGACACCTATTTGGTCTGCATGCGAGCAGTAGTCTCTGTTGTCTATGCAACCCTTGCAGTCTAGTCTGCACATCATTATCAATATTGCTCTTAGAATAAATTCTCATTCTGTTTAGATTCGTTTTCACTTTTTTATATATTTAAACCAAGCTCTCATCCTGTTAATTAAATATCCAATCACAACCACTGCAAACAATAACACCGTATTGACTCAAAGAAAAAAAAAACATGTTTTCTCTTAATTCCATTAAAACTAATCTATTTCTTACCCTTCTAAAGATTAATTCAATACAATTTCACATCCTTTACACCAATTATTCAAACAAATCTTATCCTGGCCATAATTCTATTACTAAGGGTGAGGTTTAATTCCTTCCAATTTCTTGCAATGCAACCCTTACCCAATTACTAATTACTTGCATTTATACATGAGTTCCATCACAATTCCATCAAATAATCCCAACTTCCCATTACTAATTTTTCCTCTTCAGTTCTTTCAATTAGAATTTTACCCATTTTATTTTCATGACATTAACCATTACCCATCATCAAACAATATTAAAATAATAAGTTATTCACAATTTCACAATTAAATCAATAGTAACACATTCAACAATTCATATAACTCAAAATCATTCACTCTGATAATTTAAGTTGGGTTTCTTACCTCAAATGGATACTAAAACAAGAGAAAGATGTAAGAGAAGTCTAGGTTCTCTTCACCTTTCCTCTTCCACCTTTCTCTCTCCATTCTAACCCTTTCTTTAACTTTTCAATTTTTTAAAAACCCT
>Ga0325414_1000474_pt1 | contig 32499 bp, 17 predicted proteins | sample PopdelMetagenome_8_FD_206183 | JGI IMG/M metagenome (GOLD analysis project Ga0325414, IMG submission 206183) | Populus deltoides microbial communities from Bellville, Georgia, United States - Leaf-PdKOR-R3 | ecosystem: Host-associated > Plants > Phyllosphere > Phylloplane/Leaf | place: USA... | reverse complement strand
TTTTTTTGTTTTAGTTTAACCCATAATTGGTTAAAATTATATCAAAATTAATCAAATTTAATTTTCATATAATCCTTAGGTTATTGTCTTTGATTCTTTTAGACAAAAAGTTTTTCATGTATTTTTATTATTCCTTTTACAATCGCTATTAAAAAAAGTCTAATATCTATTTAATTTTGTTTTAATTTTTTTCAAGAGATTTCGACCATATCTAGGATGGATCGGCTTACACATGCATCACAGTTTTTTATTTTACATATTTTCTCCACCATTATTGATTGTAATCCAAAGATATTAAGGATATTGTATAGATACTTTCCATTGCTAGTTCACTCTTTCTTAATTATGTTTCCTTAATACTCTCTTAATAATGACATCAAATCTCTCATTTATTCATACTTTTGTCATTGATGGATGCTATTTGATGAAAATCTCGTATCATTCATATAGTTTTTTCTCTCATTTTTTTTAACAAGTCGCCTTTTTGCGGCACTAACAAAAATTAGAAAATCGAGAGATCATAAAATAAAAATAAACTAGGCAAGAAGTATCAAAACTTGAAAGCACTGTCCATTAACCTTTGCGAGGAGGGGAAAAAAAAAGAGATCCGTACAACAATCAGTTTATTAATCATGGTTCAAATAAAAAAATTATTAATTGTCGAAAAATGAGTTTTTTTTTTTTTTTATCTTCACTCTATTATATTATAAAATATACTAAAATAGCTAAGTAATTAAATCATTGTAGGAATCATAATACCATAGCTTATTTTATTTTATTTTATTCTCCAATTTTTTTTTTCAATTACATCTTTCTATATCAAATTAATGATCAATTTCTTAAACTTTATTAATGAGAGAAAAAAATTCAATAAAAATGATCGAAGTGTAAAATAAAAAGAAAACAAATGGTAAATATCCAATTCGCTAGAGAAAGCTCTCTTTAGTCCACCTACTTTCCTTTTTCTGTTTACAGAGTTAATTTTTATAATTTTGATCCAAAAATTTATTTTCTTGACATTTCAATCCCTAAGTTTGAAAGATAAAAGATAAAATTGCATGACAATTGTCGCGGGTGCGATGTCGGTGGCTGGTGAGTGTTTTGATGCCTCCTAAGAGGTATTGTTATTGGGAAGGAAACAATTTTAGGTTTAATTATAAAATTATAATTAATGTTCAGGAGTCGCCACCTAATATTATGATTACTAAGAACCTATGGTATACGAGAGTCTGAGTAAAAGACTGGTTGTGCAAGGGAAAGACACATCACTCCCAGTGCACCCTATCTAAGGTAAGTTGAATTGTTGTTTGATTGTTTTTCTAGGTCAAGTTTTTATTTGTTGGTCTCATTTACGGTTCAAGATAGATCTCATTTCATGAGAGAGTCTCTACCTTACTGGGTTAAATTCTAACCATTCTAAAATCTGAATTTTAGCATTACATTTATTTTACACTTTATATCTTTAATATCTAAGAGTGTATTATATTGTGTAGTTTTACACCCCACATATATTAAAGTTTACTTCTAAACCCTAATATGAAATATAAAAAAATGATCGGTAAATGGTTTTTAACATTTTGGCCAAACTCTAATGGATAATCATAAATTGGTTACGATATTTATTTTTTAAAAAAAAACATGAAAATTAATTTAAAAGTTTTGAGATTTTTTTTTTGAAATTTTGTGAAATTTTTTAGAAACATTTCGAACAAAATTGGATATTTTAATATTGGATTTGTATCTTATAATGTAAAATACAACCCAATATGAAACAAAATTGGCAGAAAAACATGCAAGTAAATCATATAGTTTTTTGAAGGATTTTCAATTTTTTTTTTTGGATTTTTTGTTTTTTTTAATATTACAATTAAATATTATTAAATACATGGGTTGGTCCGACCCAACTAACTAGGCCGTGCCCAACTATGTTGGGCCAAAATCAGCCCAACAATTCTAACCTTTTTTTGGTGGGTTGGGTTGACATGGGTCCAACCCATCTTTTACATGGTCATGGCCCAACCATGGATTTTGTTGTAGGGGGAGGAGAAGGCCACTAGAGGTAGGGGTCTCGTCCATGATCAGGAGGCTGAATTGATGGCTCAGGAAGCGTTGGTAAGAGAAATGGTGACCGATATTAGTTGTGGGAAGAGGGATAAGGAATTTACAGAAATGAGAGAAAGGAAGAAATAGTGGCTATTCCAAGCGTGAGGGGTGGTCGGCTGGCGACACGTGGTGGATTTGGCAGCGAATAAGCTGGAATGGTGGGGAGAGAGAAATAAAAGAAAAAAAATGATAGAAACCGAGGGGAAAGGCTGATTTTTTTCAATTTTTGCACCACATCTGATTTTCTTGATGCTGAGGCCATGAAATCCACCCTTATTTATAGAGAGTGGAAGAGGGCAATCTTGTATTCATTAGAGAAAAATTTCAGTCATTGATTCAGTTGGAAAAGATCTCAATCGTTGGTTCAAAGTAGGCTTTTTGAGTTAAAGGCTGTCAAATTCGATGGCTAAAGGCTGCTTAAGTTGGCCTTTCTAGGCCGATGCCATGGCCGCTGTCTTGTCAATAAGCCTGAACAGACTATACTGCGCTATAGAGAAATGTCAGGTGATTGTTTTGGTTCAGGTGTTGTCACATTTAGTGGAGATATAAGGCATTAAATGTACCTGAAAAGTAGCCACCTAGGAAGCTTTTTCGAGCAAAATTGAAGAAGATAATGAACAGGAACCAGATGATGCATCGTCTGGTTCCTCTTTTTTTATTTTATTAAAAAACGACGCCGTTTTGCCTTGAACTAGGGGGTTTTGGCCAAAGTTCAATTTAGTCTTTTGACTTTTGATTTCCTTCAATTTTACTCCAAATTGACTCCAAAACTTTTGATTTAATGCAATTTTGCCATTACTGAACTTTAATTTTAATCCTGAATTTCAGTGCCTTTTTCACTTTGGTTCTTGGTCTTAGATTTATGCAAGTTTACCCCTAATTGACCATCAAACTTTCAAACCTCTTCAATTTCACCCCTGATTTCAGTCAATTGAGCCCTTATAATTCGATATTTTTTGCAAAATGATGCTTGGTTGCGAAAGTTTTTAATTTAACCTTTAATTGATCCCAAAATATTAATTTTCTTGCAATTTTGTTCTTGATTTCAATCAATTTACTTAGTAAAAATTAATTTTTTTTTAAATCATGAAATATGGTTTGCATCCCAACTCAAAACAGCCCTAAAATCAATCTGGGTATGCTTCGAAGTCAAAATGTTCTCTTCGAATTGAAAAAATAAAACAGCTGGAATTGATACCGTTGCCTCAAACAGCTCCAAAAACCCAGATGCATGGATGAGAAAAAGAAACTTAAATGCGTGCCTCAGACAAAACCACAAAGGTAAATGACATAATTTTATATGGACAAGACACATTAGCACAATAAATTTCGATCTATCAAGTTTGTGAAACACTCACTCATAGGAGTGATTGAGTTTCCATCCAGTTTATTGTCCCCTTGCAATCACGCCTTATGAAAAGTATCAGCATAAACAATTGGTGTGAACAGGTTTTAACCCCATCCGAGAGAAATGGTGAGAACGTAAAGAAAGCCCAGAGATATCGGATAAAGAGCATAAGCTACAAGACATGTCCAGAATGGAAATTTGGAAGAGAAGCTGGAGTATAGACCGATTCCACTGCAAATTACTAGAACAACCAGAATTTCAGCTGTGATATCCCATTCCACATCTCGTATATAAACAATAGTCAAGAATGACGTCAAACCCAGAACGTTGTTCATGAATACCCCACAATAGATCTGCACAAAAACTTTCCCCTGTCAATTTAGAAAATAAGCATTCATGCATGCAAGACATCTATAGCATAGCACTTGGTTTCTTGGACTCCAAGATCTGCATTAACGACTCTTTGATCAAAAGAGATGTTTGGACGTTTAGAGGAGGTCGCAAGAAAATAATTTTTTCGGTTCACTGAATCTAGCCTGAGGACACCACATTGTTATCACCAAAATAATCTAAAGAAACTTGAGTTTGTGAGAAATGAACCTGAGAGAGTGTCAAAGACACGGACTTCTCTTTCTTATCACTGACAGAAATAATTGATTTATATCCTTGTCTGAAGTTCAAAGCGAAGGGTACCAAAAAATACGACACCAAGAAAGAGGGGACCTTTATAGCTGTCGCAAGTTCTTGGAGTGTTTTGGTTAAGGGTTTTGCCAGAAGAACTGCAATAGCAGTTCCCAGAAGGATGAAGTAAGTGGCCTTACTGTAATTCCATTCATCGGAATTCTTAGAATCCTGTTGTTCAGCCTCCCATATCTGCTGTTCTTCTCTACTTCCCTAGCAATATTGCAATTGGTTATTACTGTTCCTGAAACTCTTAGCTTTTGGAAAAGGACCTGAGAGTGGATGAGCATATACCGGTAAATTACTATTGAACAATTCTGTCTGGTTTCCGTTGTTTTCAACGCCATTAGCCTCATCAAGCCATTTCGATATCCCTCGAATAAATTCTTCCTTGCTTATACCATGATCTCCAGAGAAGTCAAACTCTGCCATCACTTTTGATACACAATGGTCTCCAATCAAGCCAACCACTCCTGCTTCTATTCCCACTAAAAATGCTCTCACTTCATCTTCTGATATTTGACCATTTTTATTCAGATCAATCTTGTGAAACAACCTGAAAATATACCGAGGAAAGGTTAATCAATGGTAAGTAGTGAACTCTCAAGTGGAAATAATAGCCTATAAAAAAGTGATCAATATATGAGTTAGAAAATTTACTGTCTTATCTTGAATTCAATGGGCCTCCCATAAGGATTGCATAGAGATTGTAGTAGGTTCTTCTTCACATATGACAGAATCAAATACTCGAGTGTTCTATCCTGAATCCATGGCTGGAATACCTGCACGAACTTATTTTCTTAACTAGTATAGCTCTTAACAATCTGTATAGCAGGTGCCATTGCTATATCAGAAGGATGGCAATCAATGATTAAAGACCAATATTTCAATTTCTATTAGCTACTTTTTAAAGCATACGCTTCTAGTGATTTATCTTCTTTGCTCTTTTGATATATTCCGAAATGTATTTCATAAGAGCGCGCATCATATGTTTCGAAGTTATGATCATTCTGTTGAATTAAATCTGTTACCTGGAAGGTGCAGTAAGTCACCAGTAAAATAACTGTAACAATAAGAGCAATCAGGACTCCTGCTCGTGTTGCTGAAGAAGAATTGAAAACTTTCGACAGTTCAAGTATTAAATATGGGATCATTGACAGAAGTATGATTCTTGCAGTATACTTGGTAAGAATGTCAGTTTTAACACCATAACCTGTATACCAGAACACACTTGAATTTCATTTTACTTAATTAGAAAAGATCTTTGCATATTGGCTCAAGAAGACTGAAAAAAAAAAAGACCATTGGAAAGGCACGGCGTTTTGTTTTCCAAGTTTGAGGAATTAGTCTGTTGAAGATCATAGCTTCCGAAAGCAATAACAGAACCCCAGATTATTGTTAGGCTCATCATCGTTGAGCCTGCAAGAAACCCCATTGACATCGATACTGCTGATCCGACAACATTTTCACTGGCTGAGAGCAAGGTCACTGAAAAAGAACAGTCATTTTTATCAAGCAGTTCCTGACCAAACCACAAACAGAACCACAACATTGGCACTATAAAACCTTACTGATTTTTGTTCTTTTCCTACCAGAAAATATTCTATGAATAGTCCTATTTCCAAAGATTAACCTCAGATCTTTTTCGACAAGGAATAGCAAACAGGGAAAGGTTTACACCATGTGCGGAGATAAAAAGGAAGTGTTAGAAAAGGGCTTACCAAGAACCAATACAATTTGTGGGAATTTACCAACCACATAGAACACACTACCACCAAATACACCAGTTCCGAACATTTGAAAGAAAAGGTTGGATCCACTAGAAATGTATTTATCTGCGAGGGACAGCAAGTACTCGTAAACCACCAAAAGGAAGAGGTTGCCCCAAACCTTTGTGGTGCAAGGCATGAAGCCATAAATCGGCTCGCAAGTCACAGTTGTCCCCAGATTGTTTAGTTGTAAGAAGTTGTTTTGACCTTTTTGATCCAAGCCATCAGATATTAGATCGGAGAACTCATTTCTAATGGAGCGGCTGCTCGCAAACTGGATGGTTAGAAGGACTGGCAGAAGTATGAGTGCTGCTATGTTCATTTTTATTCAACTGATCAGCTCCTTTACTGCAGAATGGTTGGAAATCTGAGAGAGAGAAATGAGAAGTCAAAAATATTTATATGGCTTAATGATTGGCAACTATTGAAACAGTAAAATTATGCAGAGGATCTTGGCGGGAATAGTGTTAGTCCACAACTAACTTCTAACTGACTCAGCTAATGACTGCTAACCACATGACACATGTAGTAGCTATAAATAACCATTCATTTATCGGCAATAATCCTCTGCGTAGAAGACTACAATGCTAACGATGCAGTCCTCTCTTGGTTAAAATTGGTTCATTACAACACCCCTGGAGTCAGCAATTCCTTGACCTCAAGGATTATAATTGGGAAAATTTGATTGCAGAAGCTTGTAGTCCTCCCATGTTTGCATCTCCAAAGGGAAAACTCAACTGCTGTAACAGGAGTTGAACAACTGGCTTGTTATGCATTGGTTCCATTCCCCAGTCCAAATTCAACTAGTAAACATCTGCCCTTTTGTTGCTGCTGATATTGGCTGCCTCGTGATAAAGGGAACACAAGATGGATTTTGGATCCTACAGGTGGCTGAAGCTCGTACGCCATTTCTCCTATCTTTTCTATCACAAGGATTTTGCACCATAACAGCTTTGTGACATACTCAGGAGGAGCATTGGTCTTTTCAGGATCAGGCATCAACGGGACCATCTTTTCACGCCTAGGGATATGGGGTAGCATATGCAATAATGCTTGCCAAAAATGGGAATTGGGAGAAGAAGCTATCAGAGACAATTGCCAAGCAAATAATCCGAACAACCATTAGTCAAAACAAACCTGAGTTTGAGAGAGATGAACCTGAGAGAGTGTCAAACAGACACCTTTTTTGTCTTCTTTTTTACTGAATTATAATTGCTCTAGATCCCTGCCTGAAGTTCGAGGCCTGGGAACCAGAAATATATTACACTAAGAACAAGGGGATATTTATAGCTATTGCAATATCATGGAGAGTTTGTATTAGGATAATGGAGGTCAACCAAGCCCGTTTAGGAGCCATCAAACTCTGCTGCTCTTCCGTAAATCCCAGTGAAATTGTGCTTGAACTTTTAGCATATGCTTTGCAAGAACCATGTACCTTTGAATTACTGCGTGAACGTCTCGTCCGATGGTTTTCAGAACAATATTCCTAAATCGATTTTGATATTCTTCAGAATGGGATGATTCCATCTGCTGAAAGGAAATTGGCGAATCAGGCCCATACCAACATTTCCGGGGAACCAAACTCAGGGAAGCCTCCCCTGGATCGTGGACCGCGTCCCTCTTTTATATAGTCAACTGAAAGTCAAAACTGCAAAACTTTTTTTTTTTTTTAGAATCAATAATTAGCCCGTGTTCTTATATGAAATAGAGATATAAATAATAAATGATGAAGTCGTGGAAACTTCATTCCGAGTAGATTTAGAGTGTGTTTGGTATTGCGGTTGTTGTTATAGTTGTGATTTTAAAAAAATTATTTTATAAAAAGTACTTTTAATTGTGGTTGGTTTGAAAAAATAGGTATTTGGTTAAAACTGTGGTTGAAATTGAAGTTTAAGAAAAAATAGTTTAATGTGTTTGATTAGGAATGTTTTTGAAATTGAAGTTATAAAATAATTTAAAAAAATATAAATTAATATTAATGGTTTTTAATTTAAATATTGTGGATTTAACTATTGAGGTAACATCATGAAATAAATCATACTTTATATAAAAAAAAATTTATTGTTCTATTAAACTATCTACAATTTCATTACGTACAAAATTTATTTGACAAGAACTACAGTTTCCATAATTTTTTAGCGTGTAATAAAATTAGATAAAATATTATCATGTATAAAATTCACTCTAAATTAGTTTTTTTTTTAAATAACAAAAAAAAAATTAACACACTAAAAAAAAAAGAAAGTCCACGCAGTGCAAGTAAACAATGCAAGAGAATTGTACTGTTCACTATTTTTAACATGAACAGTGCATCACTTTGCACTATTCATGTTAATTGCACTGTTCATTGAATAATACAATTAATGTGAACAGTGCAAAAAAAGCAAGGAATTCTTGCTTTGCAAATACTGCGTTTCCAACGCAGAAAAAAGATGGACCCCAATAAATAGTATGCCATATTTTTATTTAACCAAATAACTATAAATACGTTTTAAATAAAACACAGCCACAGTTGCAAAGCCAAACAAGCTCTTACATGCTCTTAGAATGGGTGAAATGCGTGCGAAAAGATTGTATATGGAATAGGAGTAACAGAGTCAGGTCAGCTTGAGCATGCTTTTTATTACTGGTGACTTGTGGTATTTATTGAGATATCATGAGGAATATTTGTTTGAATATTTTTTTTTTCTTTTTATTTTTTACGCTGGTATCATCAGTAACGGTAGCAGCAACAACGATTAGTAGCATGAGCGATCCTAACCTATGTCAATAAAAGACATGGAACCTAAAACATTCTAAAACCAAACCCAAGCATTGAAACTCGAAAACTGAGCAAGAAATTAACTTGTAGTTTTCATGTAAAGACAAATTAAACCAACCAGCATCTTGCAAATATTAGCCGGTAAAACCTGCAAACAGGGCACTATATAACTAGGGTTCAGATCTCATTCACACGAGCAAGACGATGGAGACAAATTGAAGGCACCTCAGCTTATTGACAGAATCTCACACGGTTAAGCAACGAGTTCACCAGAACAGTCAACACATGCACTAGGACAAACTTGTTTTTTAAGAAGAAAAATCAAAGCATTAAACAGAACAAATTTCTTTAATGAAATAAGAAAAATGATACATAATTTATATCATAGATAACCGTTCAAGAGATTAAATAATCACGACAAAATTGAGTTGTATCCTCTTTACATCCATTAGAGAAACAATTGCGAAGGTGGTTAGTGAACAATTGGATCTGGTCTTCGTTGATGCTGGAAAAAATGTGGAGCAGCCTCTGTTAGCCAAGAAGGATCAACAGTCATGACATTCCTCATGTATTGCCGGTCTGTTGAGACAAGAGAGTGGTATATAACCCATTTTGGATTAACTCTGCAACAAGATAAAAGTTTTCAGATGATCAGACTTTACACGTGTACAAAACACGATATGAGAACTCAACAGCAAAACTTGACCATATTTGTCAAGCCCCAGACACTGAGACGCCATATTATCTAGATTCTATCATAAGATCATACAAAGCCATCATCTAAATCCATTCAAGGATCATTCTAAGCACCAATATTCATAAATACTATCAGCTGATGAAATTCAGTGAACATCTAGTACAACGAATACTAGTTCTTAGAGAAACATTCAATAAAATCATTGATCCTAAATTCAAAATAAGTGGCCTCAAATCATAAATTGAATCCTGAACTTAAATTCTAAACAAGTGAAATACCACTAAGCTGATCAATGGTCAAAGTCTCCAAATTCTTCCTCTCTTTGATGGCTGTTCCTATGTGTTCAAATTTTGAGTCTAGAGATTGAAGAATTTTTTCCAATCACCCGTACATGCTCCAAGTTCTCCCCTACCTTCTCAATTGATTCACCATAGTCAGGACTCGTAAAAAATAATTTGAAATCAATTCAGAATCTTTTATATGGAGAGATTCAAACTCTCCTCTCAAAGTTTGGAGACAAACTCTTTTCCCTTTATCATCTCCCTATAAAGCAATTTGGAGAATATCCCATGCCTGTTTTGCACCTGCTACAGAAGCGATCTTCGCAAACATGCCTAATCATACATGTATCAAAGTGAGGGCTTGTGGTCCTTCTGGCGAGCTTTTTGCAAAGCTTCCTTCTGCACTTGATTCAAGGTTGTTTCATCTTCAGGCTCTTCGTAACCTCTCTACAACCTCCCATGTATCTTGAAAACCAAGAAGAGCCTTTATAGCATGCACCAATTGTCATAATTTTCCTTTGACAATTTTGAAAATTGAAAAGGAAACATTCCACTACTCATCATCTTTTCTCAAAAGCTATGATACCAGTCCTTAGAAATATAGTGGTGAAGCAAGAAACTAACACAAGAGAAAGAAGTATTTTGAAACTGAAACTCTGATCAACTTACTTCCACATGCACAACTCAAAAACTTACATTACTGTTTATAAGACACCTGGTACTTTCACAACCCTTACACTTCCACAAAATAACTCCTTGAACATTGACCATATTAATGTAAACACTAGAATACAATGTAAACGTGTGACCAATGCATGAACTAATTAAATGCATTCATGAATGAGTAATAGATTCCAGAACAAGTTTATCTTGAAAACATCTCCTATTGGTTATTCAACATCTATAAACTGGAAAGTCACAATCATGCCTACCCTTCCACATATATGTGGCAAGGAAGAGAGTAGTAAGCCTAACACTACTTAGTCACTATATCCTCACCCTATCAGATGTAGCTAAAGTTATAACCATCAACACATTTGCAATTGAGAATGTCACTTGAATATGGATTGCTAGCATAATATTCATGAACCAGTTCACGATTGAGCATCAATTGCATCACAAAACAAAGCATGTGATTCTTGTTTTGATGTTTATGCCATATTTGCAGCACTGGATGAAATTCACTAAATATTTAAATATCAAACTCCAGCCTACTAACCTGAACAACACAGACGAAGGATGAATATAAACTTCTTGAGAACCTCTAACAGTCTTGTACATCCCGTTATGACTGAATGCCTTTCAATAAAATATAATCACAACTTTTATCAAGACATTAGGCTAAAAAAGAATACGATTCACTGTTTTAAAGTATTTAACTTCCTACTGGAATGGAGGAAGATGATATCATGTCCATATTCCATACTTCTAGTCTGGCAGGAAACATGGAAAATTAAGTCACTCACTTCTAAACGACTTGCATTTGCAAAAAATCCAGCAGTAACTGCTTTCCGTACGGCCTACAAGATCATTTAGAGAAAGAAGGTGAGCAGTGGAGGACAGTGAAAATCAGATCTATATGTCTGTACACATGCAAACAAATAATGTTTTCAAAAGTCAAAGCATGTTTAATAGAAGAGGAAAAGCCAAAAGATACGAAGAGTCAACCTCCCTGAGTGTCTGACACATCAAATTATTAAGGTTCATGAAATAGGAAAGACAGTGCACAATTGCATGCCACTCAAAAAGCCACTTATGAAAGTTTATTTGGGTCACGAAGGAGAAACTAAGGCCAAAGTATTTACTGTTTCACATTTTAATTTTATTATGAAATTCCCACCTTTTATTTTAGCACATCCTTAGCAATGGAACAAAAGGTAAGAAAACATATGAACCAGAAAGTTAACTCAGACCACTAGAAGAAATCTGTCAAGAACATGTATTTAAGCAAAATAAGCAATAACATAAGGTTTCCTGAGCTTAATATAGATTCCAATAGGATAAATCCACTTTCACATTCAGCTATAAATAAGTTCTCAATGTGCAGAAAAGAGCAGGGCACTAGTAGGAACAAGCAACAAACAGAAAGCATACAAGACCTACTTCAATGAGGGTAGCAATCTTATAAAAGTTTTTTTTTTTAATTATAAACGGATTTATTTGTTCTCTCCCAAGAACAAAATCAGTAAATTATTGCAAAACCTACCAGCATGTCCCCTTCACAAGATTTTAAGACTATGCCTAATCTCAGCGCTGTTCTTCTGAGCTGTTCCCTAATTTCAATTACCTTCTTCTGCAGAACAAATTGAATTAGTATCAAAACATAATCTATATGAATTGCACCATTTAAAATATCTGGGATGGAAAAACTGAACGACAGCAGATTTCATTGAGAAAAGCCAACAAAAAGCAGAAAGAAAATTTAACCATATCTAAAGTTTACAGAGAGTAGTAAGAACAGATGCATACCATAGCTTGGTAATTCATATAATTCTTATGACACCATTGTGATGATTTACCAGATTGAAGAAAACCTTTATAAACATTTAGGAATGTAACATGGTCACCCTGCAATGCATAAAAAAAAAACCTTTATGACATTAAAATTTTTGAGATGAGAAAAACAAGATATGTTGGTTAACAAATGAAATGAAGAGCAAAATTAATCAAATGATGCAGTTAATGAGACCGGTGTAGAATAAAATTAGATGAAACCGCAGCATACATGCAAATGTACTAGAAATGAGGTTGTAAAATTAAAGACCAGGTGACCAACATATAAGTTTCATTTTACATAAACTTACTTAAAATCATTGAGCATCAGCCCAAATATTAAAAGTAGGAGAATATATCACAACTACTAGTTAAATGCAGCTATGAACAATAAAATAAAATGGAAAAAGAATTATAGCTCCATGCAAGATGAAGCAAGATATTGTTGGATGAGTAAACTAGTTACGAGAAGATGGCTAGGAAGGATATTTTTTTCAAAATATAGCAGACAAGGCTTGGTATAAGATTCTTCCAGATACAGTTGCTCAATTGGCAGGACTACAAGAGGTACAAACAAGGGTCAAGGATATCTTACTTCCAATTCATACAATCAAGAAATTAACTTCAATGCATAGAACTGTTCACTGCACAAGATAATAGCAAGAATGATAGACAAAATCAAATACCTCAGCAGCTGCAAATCTCAACTTGGCTTCATCTAATTCCTTTTGCACCCCCCTACCAGAAACCCAAATAGACTGCAACAAGACATGAAAAGCATTAACTAACCTACAAGGTAACATTTACTTCATGCACTCATTATTTGTATAATTCCTGTAAATGGATTCTTCCTTGTAAATTTATTATTATCGCTAACTATTTTATAGGGTACTTTCTTATGGCTTTCTTAGAATTTTCCAATTCCAACTACTAAGCTGAGGAAACAAAAGAAAAAAGAAAAAAGAAAAAAGAAAAAAAAACCTTGAATAAAGAACCAAAAAGCTCTACCTGGATGGAGAGAATAGCTGCGATTGTGATGATCTCATCAGAACATCCTAGCTGGTTTGAAGATAGTATCATTTTTGATATCATTGGATCCTGCAAAATTTACATAGATTTGAGTTCATGTCTTATAAATTCTAACCAAGAAAACCTATGCTTGCCATGAATACAACAGAAAATATTTCATGATAACCAGCAATACTCATTTAGAACAACAGATTTAAATTAAAGATGCAAAATAACTGAAAAACAAATCAAACAAAAGCATCAGGCTGAGCTGATGAACAATAAGATCTCTTTGAAGTAACAACGCTACTCTTACTACATTTCCTCACTTTGTCATCCAGTGGATATATAAGGTAAAAGATATGTTTAGAACATGTATTTCACTCCAAAAAGAAATTCATAATTATTCCCCGCAGATGAGAGAATGATGTGCATAAATAAACGATCCAGCAATAAAAGCCAAAAATCTCTACAATAGTCTGGAGGCAACATACTAATGGAATCTCTGCTGCTTGAAACCCAACAGGTGAAGTAAGCTTAGCATCATCATCAAGGACACCTAGTGAATAAAGAACTTCAAGTGCTCGAATCATTGCTTCAGGTGGTGGAGATGCTGGCCAATCAAAGCCTAGTATATTGTCTATTCCCAAGGCTTTTAACTGAGATATCAGAACACAATAACAATTAGAGTCTAAAATACAAACCTTCCAATGTAAAACTTCATGTTTACCTAGAAAAATCAATTCTTGAAATTTGAAGATTATTTGGCCAATAGTATGAAAGCAACAGCAGCAGCAACAACAATAACTTTGTAGAAAGGAAGCATGTGTACATCATGGAAACCAAAAAAAAAAAAAGGGTACCTGAATCACACAGGAAACAAGTTTTGACCTTTGCATCTCCGGGATCCCAACAGAAGACATTTCATTGACAAAGTACTCTTCCGTGTATAACCTGGTTGCAGACACCAGCATATGTAATTATATGCTGTTATAGTTGAAAAAGACAAAGAAAACCACCAGATGATAATCTAAATTAACTAGTAAAGCCATAAAATCTATAATTTGCATACAAAAAACATCGGGATTGAGCAAAATGTATCACAAATCAAGTTTATAAAAATAAGGCAGGAGGATTTCTTATCAGGAGTTCAAAGAATTTTACCAAACAAATTCATGACCTAAGATGTTAGGTGGATAAAATAAGAACTAGACATCTGTAGCATATTTGAACAGTTAAAAGAAAGTCATATTGGGGCTTAATATGTACTTAAAGTTTTAAGTCACCAGAGAGCATATTTGTATCACTGCAGAAAGTCCTATGAAACAAATTCTTGGTTCCTACTATCAACAGTCCTCGTATGTTTCATCCTGCAATAGCTAATTGCTAATTTAAAAATAATGTTAGCAAAGGTATTCCCACACCCTAGGTAAAGGGTAGTAGAAGTTTTATTCAATAATTAGAAGCCTTGGTGAACAAATTATAAACTCAATGTCACGCCCTCAACTCTCTAAGTAATAAAATACAGTAGAGAATGGAAACCATATAGTTTCTGTCAACTGAAATGACTATTATAAAACATGCTTAAGATCAAATTATAAGATCATGAATAGTAAAAATTGAAGATCAAATTATAAGATCATGAATAGTAAAAATTGACAAGTTCACCCATCTGTTTAAGAAAAAGAAAAACAGTACTGTATATTAATCATCTGTAGTAAGTTACCTGTAACACTTCCCAGGTCGAACTCTTCCAGCTCTACCAGCTCTTTGTCTAGCAGACGCCTTTGATATGGGGGCCACCACTAGATTTTCAATATCTGAGATCTGCGGCATAGAAAATAAAAGCAACTAACTAAGAGAAACAGATATGCATATAAAGGTAAAACAATGAGGTTATCTCCTTGAAACAACATAATCAGTAATCGTGGAGATACAACATTCTCATAGGTCATGGCACATAGAGAATCTATCCGGCTCCAAAAGTCCTTGACCCCTTACCCATATACTTATTTCTGTACCTAAGCAGGTTTTCATAGCTAATTAGTTAAAAAAAAGGGAAAAAAACAAAAACAATAATGACAACAGGCAAGAGAAAAAGGAAGAAGCTCTCAATAATAATTTACATTTACATTTCTAAATAATTTAATCAATTATTTTCTCAACATTAGTTCATATGGAACAAGAATGAAGCATCCATAAATTAATCAGCAACTCCAATAAACTAATACCAATGTACATTCAATTACGAAAGTTGCACTTTCATAGCTGAGTAAATATTAAAAGCACATTTTAACTCCTGAATACCAATAAGAAATGTCACACACACTTACGAGACAGAATTTTGTGTTCAGAAAAATCATACTTCCCTGCAGCACACCACATCTACCCATTCTTGATTTTTTTTTAAAAAAAACCATGATGAAAATTACCGGATTGTAGAACTGCTGTTTTGAGAATCCACTGTCAACAACATAGACAACGCCCTAACAGAATCAAAGGAACAAGGGTAGATGGTGATTCTCTGCCTGGTACCACAAAATAATCACATCTTGTATTTTAGAATAAGAACATGTTACCTCCAGTGTCAATGATGTCTCTGCTATATTGGTTGATATCACCACTTTCCTCTTCCCTCTAGGAGTTGGGGAAAACACCAGATCCTATTAAAGGGAACAAAAAAGCATGTTCCATAATTCCAAAACAAGATAACTAGCCACAAGAATATAAAAAACAATTTAATACTTCTGGGTAACACACAAAATATCACAAACCTGGTCTGCACGTGGGAGACTGGAGTACAAAGGCAAAACAATCAATCCTGAAAAATATGATGATTTTAATCATATAAAAATGTCTATAAAACCCATTCCTACAAAAGAAACACTGTAAAACAAAAATATCATTCTACCATTCATTTCATTGAACTCGGTGCTTAGCTCTGGGAACATAAAGTCACACTGCAGTAATTCAACAAGCAGTCCTCATCCAAATACAAAATAGTTGTGCTCCTTAATTTAATCTAAATATAGTATTTTATGCCACGTAAAAAGAAGTCCTTATCTGAATACAGAACCACTAACAGAGATATAGTACCACACAGACTTTCACATTTATCAATAATTCTCTATTCACAACCACTCATAGATGACTATATGCAAATAGTTACAAGTCAAAAACTTATGCTGTGTTTTGTACCTGAAGAGATCTTTCTGCTGGCATGAGCTTCTTCAGTAAGCAGCCGAATAGCAGCATCAATATCATCTTGACCAGTGAGAAATACAAGAATGTCACCTGCAGGTTCCTAGAAAACAAATATACATCAAAATTGTTAGTGCAGCACAATATTTTCATTATTCATCTAGGCATATCATTTTTTTTCTGAAAGCTTGAACTTCAAAAAAAAAAATATAAACGACATGGAGAAGGCTCTTTACATCAACATCATCAATAAATTGAGTTGTCTTGACCATAGCTAAAGGTAGTGACACTGCATAAGTGCTGATGCATGGAAGGATGGAAGATTCAAATATTGATGCAATTTATCAATAATGAGCTTTTGTCATAAAACTAAACGCTATGAAAATATTTGAAGCAGTGTGTAGTGTTCAATGATATGTTTATGCCCATGATAGGGCAGCTATAAACAGTGACAGGAAACCTTCCACCACTCAAATTCTATTATTTTACCTAGAGTTGTAAAGCTTGTTCACAAGATATTTCTAGTTGCTTTCGAGTACAATGACAATTTATACCTGCTATATACTTTATTAAAAGATTTTTCTGGTTAATTTTGGTTTGAATGTCAGGCTTTGCCAAGCTATAATAAGTTTAGATCCATCATACATCAACCATCATGCAATAGCGACAATCCCTCAAGCCTCAGTTACATCCACTCTTCAAGCTAATTGATCAAGAGTCCTGGTAAGCAAGACTTGAGACTCAGTTAATTACAGATACTTAATCAGTTCTGCGATTCTTTAATTAAAAACTTCTAACACGTGTCACCAGAGTTGATATATGATTGAGGTCTGTTAACCAAAGGAGTGCAAATGCCTCAAGATACAACAAAGAAGTTTTATATCCTAAAGAGGGGAAAATCAACTGAGAAACTCCATTATATTACAAGCCTCAAATCACCTGATCGTGAATTGACAATACAGTTGAAACAGTAGCCTGAACATAGTCTGAGACAGGCTCCACAACATAATGTATGTGTACATTAAACCCTCTGCCCTGAACGGTTATAGAAAAAATGAGACCATAAGATTATCATATCTAGTCAAACAAAAAATCACCATAAATAGCTTCAAACATGAAAGCGAAGATGGCCTTCAAGGTAAAACAAATTGATGCGCACTCCAAACCATACCTCAACAGATAAGATTGCAGGAACCTTCCTTGGAACAAAATCATGGTCTTCCGGTCCTCGATGTTTTTTGCTAGTTTACAGGAAATAAAAGCAAGTGAGTTGACAGCAACCTCACTTACCTTTTTCTTTGAATAGAAATGCTTATAGCTTTTAAAAATTGCTGCAAGTACGGTTAAGTTGAAACAAATTTCCCCCCCAACAAAATCTACTTGCTAAGGCCATGAATGAAGAACCAGAGGGGTCTCACTTATGAAGCCTAACAAATAAACACTGCACCTTAGTTGTTTCTCTGAAAAGTATGAACTTTTCAAACTTAAGCTAGATTATCAAATAAAATTTGTATGTGGAAAATTGCAAGGTCAACATTCTTAAACCCAAGGTGCGATGCATTATTGTCAGGTTAGCAATGCAAATGAAGGTTTTCCAAGTCCCTTCAATTAATCTTCCAAAATAATGATATCCTGAAACACTAGCATGGCAACAGCAGAGAATAGAATCCCACTTTACTCAAGCACTTACAAGCATACCTAGTCTGGAAGAAATCTGACATAGATTTTGCCTCGATTGTAGCAGATGAGATAATCAGGCGTAGTTCAGGTCGACGTCGCTGGATCTGGAATCCCAAGAGTTGTCAAAATTAAATGAAAATAAATCCACCAAAGCTGGAAATTTAGTTTCTCAAACAAGTGACACCAAACTTTACCTTTTTCAGGAGACCTAGTAGAATATCAGTTGAAATAGACCTTTCATGAGCCTCATCTACCATGATGACACTGAGATATAACATTTTCGAAAAGGTAAGGAAAAAATAGCACCAATCAGGAAAACAAACAAAAGAAGATTGTGGCATAAAAAAAGGGCTAGAATCTACATATCATAAAATAACTCTAAAACTATTACAAAATAACTTCCCAAATAATAATAATAAAAAAAAAAAAACAAAGAGACAAGACATTTCATTAGGACTGCTGCTCAGTGCTAAAACTATCAAGCTTCACACCATAAGTGCACATGTTCAAGCAAATCAGCAACAACGCCAGGAAAAATGCAGCAGAGAACCATTTCCAGTTTCTTCCAGATGATTTCCCAAATTCTTCCTTCCGAAAGAATCCACATGAGTAGTTAATGACTATTTACAAATAAGACTCCTTGATAATGGACCACTAGGTACATCTGGAAATGCAGATCAATGGATCTTTTAGCAGTTCTTTAATTAAAAAGTTGGCATTGTGTTGGCAACAATTATCAATAGCCATGAACTAAATTGGCTGCTTGATTTCAAAAATGCATAACAAATGGAAAAGAAATACGGAACACTAAAAACATGGGAAACACAACAAACATTTCTAGAATCATAGGCCATAGCTAATACCTATACTTGGTCAAAAGCGGATCGTTCATAATTTCTCTCAATAATACCCCATCTGTTAGGAACTTTATCATAGTTGCAGCCTGCAATGCCAAAAGAATAAAAATTTGAGCACCAACGATACAACTACAACCACAATAACAAAACTGCATACAAAGTCTAATCTTTATGCACAGGATACCAACAAACAACCAAATACCACTCTATGCAGGGCCCATGAACCTCATGATAAAAAGTAAAAGATAACAAAACAAGATCAAGGAAGTAAGCTGCCTCACAGGATTAGTAACATCCTCAAATCGAATTGCGTAACCAACTTCCTCTCCAAGCTTGACATCCATCTCTTCAGCCACCCTTGAAGCAACCGTCTGGTCATTACACCACCATTTAAATGTTTCAATAATCATACAAACTATTCTAAATTTGAAACTAAATCATTTTTCCCAGTGCTTAACATTGAAAGAAGTGATCCAAGCTTAGAAACCGCACCTGGACTGCGAGTCGTCTCGGCTGGGTGCAAGCTATAACACGTCCACCATCAGCCCAACCAGCCTCTTTAAGATACTGAAATTCAATCAATCGATCAATTCAAAATCCGAATACATTTCCAAAATTTAACACAAAATTGTCAATAAACCTGAGGGATTTGCGTGGTTTTTCCGCTACCGGTCTCGCCGACAATAATAGTGGTGGCGTGAGTCTCTACGAGGTACAGAATTGCTGTCCTGTACTTGTAAACAGGCAATCTCTGCCTTTGACTCCCAATACTTGCATATCCAAACCTGGAGGAAGAGGAGGCAGCGGAAGAGAGAGGGAGGCCGAAGAAAACGACACCGCCTTCTTCGTCTTCGAGAATGCGGGGTTTCTCGCTGCCTGGTTTCCAGAATTGTTGTGACATTTTTTTTTTTTTTTAATTTTGTTTTTGCTTACCAGTTACTTGCTATGAAGCATGAACTACTTCCTCGAGTCAGGGGTTTTGGGCTTTAAAGTTTGTTTTTTTAGGGTCGGGTTACTTATATGGATAGCCCGGATGCAGGTTTAAGACATGGTTCGTACCTCTATTTTTGACATTTTCCTAAACAGTCCCTCATCTTTGTTTTGATGCAGCTCTCTTCATTCTATGCCTCTCTTCTTTACTTTATCAACAAACAAACCAAATCCAGGAATCATTAAGAACCACAAAATCCAATATGACTAACAAGGGAGATGTCTTATTTTTCATTTTTTTTTTTGAAGAAAAAATGTTGGTACCTTTTTTTTCCCCTACCGTGGACTGTTTGGAAGTGCGGTTGCGATTACTTTTCATGTTGAAATGTATCAAAATGATTTTTTTTATTTTTTTCAAAATTATTTTTAAGATCAGCGCTTCAAAACGATCCAAAACATATAAAAAAATTAATTTTTAAAAAACGAGGTTTGCATCGCATTCCCAAACAAAATCTTAGCCTAAGTTTGAAATCCGTAATCAACATATGTAAATCAATGGTCACAAACCCTCCATCTTGCATGCTCATATTCATCATTCCAAACCATTTTTCTTATTACTCAATAGATAATAAATCCATCATTGATATAATATATTAATAACATGAGATATGTTATTAACCTCAAGTGATTGCCTTGATAGTCACCAAATTTTTTTTTGTTCATTAATTTTTTGGATTTTATTTATGTCAAAAATAATTAAATCATGAATCATTTAATAAAAAAAATAAAAATTGTTCACCATTAGTTTTTTTCTTGCAAGATAGTACAAAAGGCTATAAGAGACCATCGACCAAGAGATCAAGATTCACATTTGCAGTCAACGATCAAGTTCTATGTAGAACATTAGTATTTAGATTAACTAATGGATGTTATAGAATGACATAGACATATACAACGGTCAGGAAGGATAGGCAAGAACAAGTAGTACAAATTATATTATGATTAAGACTATATATGTTGATTACGACTATGTAATCTTTATTTATATTGTATAGTTTGTATAATATTAGGAATTTCACATATCTTTATGACATTATAAATATATTATCTAGTAAATAGAAATGATGGTCAACCAACCATGTATACACAATTTATTCAGAAGCTTTATGTAATTTATAAGCCTTTCTTTTATTTTCTTACAATTTATTTTTTTCTACAACTTTTTTTTTTATTTTTTTTACTTTATGTTTTTATATATATAGTTTGTAGTTTTTTACTCTTTTTTTTCTCTCTCTATCTTTTAACTTGTTAAATTAGTTAAGTTAAAAATTACACATTTTATTTTATTTACGAGGTTCCAATGCACAGAGATTAAATTTATAATTATAATTTATGTTCATTGAAAGGAGAAAATGAATAATAGATAGCATATTGATTGAGAAATCAGTATTCAATCACTGTATTAATTAATTATCTAACAATTCCATAGATTGGGAGACCTTAAAGGAAAAAAATATTATTATTTTAACAAATTATTTCAGCGAATAGATAGGTCTAATATGTTAAAACAATAATATATTAGTTATGATGCTTTAAAAATCAAACTAGAAAAAAGTGGTTGAAATGATTGATGATCAGTTAATTCACTTAATTGACAAATAAAGGCCATCCTCATGGCCAAGAGAAGTAAAAAAATAATTAATTATAAACATAAAAGCCAATGGAAAAGCCTCAATTAGGCGTATCACAAGATAGCTCTTCATAAATATAACCAACGACCGACTTAGCACAATAATATTATAGTAGTCAACATGACCATACAATAATAAATATATTTTACGATTTTTCAAAGTTTTTAAACTCATCTTAGATACCAATTGCTAGTTTTAATAAGGTGCCAATATATATATATAACATGTGTTATTTAATAATGCAATGACGTTGATCAAGAAGATAAGTCGCAACACGGCTTATATATTTCCTTTTAAAATAACAACGTTGGATATTGTAAGAGGAGTTTGAGACGTCATAGAAGTATAGATTTATTAGATTTTATAATATAGTTTGAGACGATATAGAAGTATTATAAATAGATTTAATAATTTTATTTTCAAAAAGCATATTTATTAAGAGAGGCAATCATAAATCTTGAATGAGACTAGCTTTATTTTTAAAAAAAATGTAAAGATACCCGGTAAAAAAAAATAGTTGCATCCACTGTTTTTAGAGTATAAGGTTTTTTTTTTTTTTTTGTAAAACAAGGACAAGTTATTGGATCTACTAAAAAAAAATTATTTTCTATGGCAGTCGTTATTGGCAGTAGCAGCCTCTTCGTTTTTTTCCTTTTTATTCATCATTTTTATATTTTCATTTATATATATATATATATATATAGATCAAGAACTAGGATCTTAATTTATGTGATCACATGTCGACTATTTACTCCCCTCGATCGCTTGTTAAGGTTTTTCTCTGTTTGAATAAAGATTTGGTCGTTATTTCTAGTTGAATGGAGAAAATTAATTGATACTAAACAATGATTTTGGATCTTCCATCATTGACGCCTAGTAGTTGTTCTTGGAAGATTTATACCCTGCTACTAGTATTGTTGATTATTTTTTGAAACCATAAATTATCTTCTTTTTTTTTTAGTATGAAATGGTGATGTATTTATAATTTATTTAAACAATGAAATTGCTATTGAAAAGATTTACAATAAAGCTAAGAAATTGTGATATATACACATATTTATTTAAAATATTTCACATATTTTTTTTAAGTGACATCAATGTTTTAATTAATTTTTTTTTAACTACATACGTGGATCAAGTATACGTGTTAATTTTGTAATAGACAATCGAGTAAATTGTTTTGCCTATTCGACTGATATTATAAATATACAAAAACAAAAATATGGATTTATTTACCGTCGTGCCTAAAGCTTAGATAAGTATAGTGAACAAATTGATGAGCAAGATGGTGGGATTTATCCATTAAAAAAATTAAAAGATTCATGTGAATATATATATATATATATATATGCTTTGAGTGAAAAATGTCTCTGTCAGATTTTTCAATTTTTTTTTTTAAATGATCAATACAATGAAAAATAAAAATAAACTCTTGATACTATAGATTTTTTTGTGTGTGATTTATCAATTTCTAATATATAATTTACCGATACTTTGAATCTACAAATACCGTTTTCCTAATATTTGACCTGCATATTATTCTTTGTGCGGGTATTAAAGTCAAAGTTGAATCCCCTCCGATGCTATCATTGATCTTGATTGCCTCGGTTCGTAGGGCAACTAGTTTGATTGAGTCCAGGCAGAACAGGTCAGCTAGAGATTCTTCAACTCTACCAATTTTTCTTAGCAACTTCAGGCTCACCCTGGTCTTTTCCCCTTCTACAGATAATTAATCTTGCCGAATATCTATATATAGATACAAGACTGTCCATATATTATAACGAATGTGAGCCTTTCATCATAACAATTAATCGACCTTGCACTACGGAATGAAAAGGACTAATATGTTCACCAGAAAAAATTCCCAGGTAACTTCCGGTCTTATTACCGTTAATAAGGTTCAAAAACCTTGCTTTCTTTTACCTGTCCTCATCTCTATCCTTCTCATCTTCTCCAATGGAGTTGAAGCTGAGATCAGGACCAACAAGGTTACTAATATCGGTGCTGTCATTGATGTTAATTCCCGTATTGGGAAAGAAGAGAAAACAGCTTTGGAGATGGCAGTCCAAGACTTCAACGAGATCTCAACAAACCACGCGCTCTCTCTTCACTTCAGGCATCCTGGAGAAGACCCTCTTCAAGTCGCTTATGCAGGTAATTAGCAATCGATCTCTTAATGATTTGTGTTTCTAGTTTAACATTAACAAAATTTGAAGCAATAGTTAATGGTTAACTTTCTTGTAGCTGAAGAGCTCATCAAAGAGAAGAAAGTTAAAGTGATTATTGGCATGGACAATTGGGAGGAAGCAGCCCTGGTTGCTAATATTGGAAACCAGTATCAAATTCCAATTCTTTCATTCGCAACACCGGCCATAACCCCGCCATTAACTGCACTTCGTTGGCCTTTTCTAATAAGAATGGCTAGTGATGGGTCAGAACAAATGAGATGCATTGCAGCCCTTGTCCGTTGTCATAATTGGCGAAAGGTAGTAGTGATTTATGAAGATAATGTTTACGGAGGTGAATCTGGAAATTTAGCTCTTTTATCTGAGGCTTTGCAAGAGGTTGGTTCGGAGATTGAGTACCGCTTGGTTCTTCCACCATTTTCATTGTCAACGGATCCAGAACACGTTGTCCAACACGAGCTTATAAAGCTACAAAAAGATTCCGAATCACGGGTTTTTATTGTTCTTCAGTCATCTTTGCCTATGCTCACTTGTCTATTTAGAAAAGCAAAGAATATGGGACTTGTAGGCAGAGATACAGCCTGGATAGTTTCTAACAGCGTTACTAGTTTCTTGGATTCTATGAACAATTCTGTTATTTCCTCTATGGGAGGCACTTTAGGAATCCAGACCTACTATTCTTCCAGCAGTTCTTACCAAAGATTCGAAGCACAGTTCCGGAAGATTTTTCGAGCAGAGTATCTAGATGAAGATAATTTTCTGCCTGGAATTCAAGCTTTAAGAGCCTATGATAGCATTGGTATGGTTACACAGGCCATAGAAAAATTAGGTAGCGATTCTAGTAGTCCAAAAATGTTGCTAAACAGCGTATTGGGAAGTGATTTCACTGGTTTGACTGGAGAAATTCATTTCAACGATGGGATGCTGTCACAAGCTCCTATATTAAGAATTGTAAATGTGGTTGGAAAGAAATACAAGGAATTGGATTTTTGGTTGCCGAATTTCGGTTTCTCGAAGACCCTCCATCCGGAAGAAGGCAAAGAAAGGTGCAGCAATAGTAACGTTTGTAATAACACAGGATGTTTGGCAGGTCCAGTTATATGGCCTGGGGACCTCAACGGTCGAAACCCGAAAGGATGGGCAATGCCTACTAATGCAAAGCCATTGAGAATAGTAGTCCCCAAAAGAACCTCATTTGACAAGTTTGTGACATTTCAAACTGGCGAGGCACTGCCTGAAGGCTTTTGCATCGACGTCTTTAATGAAGTTGTAGAACGATTGAATTACCCGCTGCCCCATGAATTTTTCGAGCATGACGGGTTGTATGATGATATGATTGAAGGTGTCTACAACAAGGTAACGACTCTTAACTTACATTTTGTTTCAAACTTTAAATTGTGATCTTGATGCTTTCTGTCAAAAGGAAGAAAAAAAAGCTCTTTATTCTGACAATACCTATTTAAAACTCGTTCCATTAATGACCTAATCAATGTGCCAGCATGTAAATGTGGAAAAAATCGAGTGCACAATTTTGTGCAAAAAAAACCCCGCTGTTCATCAACCAAAACAAGCTCTTCTCCAAGTCTTAGTATGAATGCATGTGGAAGGTACCCTTTCGGTGTTATCTCATCTATCAACTGAACAAATTCAAAATTTGCTGCAACTCAAAAACAAGAATAAATCCATATAGCATTGTATCTGATAAGAAACTGAAATTTCTCCACCATACATTTCTATGAAATAGTTGCAGACATTTCTCATGGTTAAGTAGTCCAAATTTGACTAGTCCATTGAAGCACGTCTTAGGAGTCGTAGGATTTTGCCTTTCTTTTGCTCCTGCCTCCTTGTATCAGTGGTTTTCTCAGCAGTTTTTTTTTTTTTTACTGATAAGTGTTTGTTTTTCTTTTGTGCCACTTGTTAATGCAAGACTTATGATGCTGCCATTGGTGATATAACCATACTAGCCGAAAGAACAAAATACGTAGAGTTTACTCAACCTTATGCAGAGTCAGGATTGTCAATGATAGTTCCACTCGAGAACGAAGATTCAACATGGATTTTCACGAAGCCTTTCAACTTGGAGATGTGGATAGTGAGTGGTGCTATATTCATCTACACAATGCTTATAGTTTGGTTCCTGGAGCACCAAAGTAATCCAGACTTTAGAGGCCCGTGGAAGTTTCAGATTGAGAACGCGCTTTGGTTCTTAAGTTCTTCTCTTTTCTTTATTCACGGTAAGTATTGAGTTTCACAAGTTATATTGGGACCATCCAAGATCATTTTTATGGCACATTCTTTACTGGTACCTTAAACTGAAGCTCATTGTTACATTTTGCAGCGGAGAAACTTTATAGCAACTTTACTCGAATAGTGGTGGTAGCGTGGCTCTGTGTTGTATTTATCTTAACCGAAAGCTACACTGCTAATTTGACTTCAATGCTCACCGTCCAAAGAATGGAACCAAAATTTTCGGAGTATGAGAATTATAAAATTAACCATTTAACTGTAGGTTGTGATAACGATTCTTTCGTCCAGAATTACCTTGAGAAAGTACTTGGATTTGAAAAAGAAAAAATCAAGAACATTGACCACGAAAATGATTATCCTACCGAATTTGAAAGAAACAACATTGCTGCTGCCTTTCTCGAACTCCCATACGAGAAAGTTTTCCTCAATAAGTACTGTGAAAGATACACTAGCACAGAAGGCACATTCAGATTTGGAGGGCTCGGCTTTGTAAGTACTCCATTTGCACTGCACTTCTATTTCTTTACGTTCTGATGCCAGGAGTTTCTTAAAGACTTGTAACATGGCGAGGACATTTCTTTGAACATAGTTTAGTACTGAGTATTATGACTTTTTTCTGGCGTGCAGGCATTCCAAAAAGGCTCTCCTATTGCTTCTGATTTTTCTAGAGTCATTCTGCGCCTCTCAGAGAAAGGAATACTAACAGCATTGGAAGAACGGTGGTTTGCCCCCTCACCTGAGTGTTCAACTACTGTGACTCATAATAACGTCGAAAGCTTGAATCTACGCAGCTTCAAGGGTATCTACATTGTATCTGCTACGATATCTACTATCTGTTTTCTACTAGTTCTCATTCCCTTGGTAAGGAATTCACGAAATCATCAAGCAGCAAATATTGAAGGCAATGTCACTCCAAGTGGTAAGAGTGGTTCAAGCAAGGGAAGTGGAATTTCAAAATACTTTTACAATGGAGACAAAAATCGTATTCCTAGAAGAGCTTCAACTTTTGCTCAAGCACTAGATACGGATGTATGGGTCTCACCGAGGTGGGAACGTGTGAGTAATTCTGACAATTTGGAGAATCATGAGGATTCCTCACAAGCTGAGATTGAAATGCCATAAATCCCACAGCAAAAGGATCAAAGATAAAAAGAAAATGAAGAACTTAGCCTGAGATCAAGGTTCCTATGAATATTAATTATTTCTCTAACTCCGATTTCAGAAGTGGTTGAAGTTATTGATCAAGCAATATAATTTGTCAATAGCATTAGAATTTAGATGTATTAACAATTGAAGCCTATATATAGATTTACCTCTTTTTTTTTTAACTCATGAATATTATTTATGTACATATCCTGATTAATTAAATAAATCCACGAATTGAAAAGAAAAAAAAAAAAGACAATGCAAAACTCTTGCATCTTTCATTAAAGGCAAATAAATTTTGTAGAAAATATATAACGCTTGTGCCTTTTGGTTTTAGCTAAATGGAGTACTGTACAATGTCGGAGTAAATGTAGTAGCTTGAGAAGGGACCCTTTTTTTTTTCCAAATTCCAACTGTGACTTTTATTCATCCAAAAAGTGTGGACATAAGTTAGTTTCTAATAATCAACATAAACAATCTTCAAAAAAGACAAGGAGGCAATTCTTGTTTTAAATCTTTCTTCTGGCAACCTTTTCAAGGTTGAGTTTCCTTCAAGTTTCTCAGCAACTGTCCAAATTCCACCTCTAGTTTCATTGGATATAGACCCTCCAATGATCTAATACTCGTTTATTATACGATGCGACGTCATATTTGAGAGATGAGGGAATTTTTATTTAATACCTTAACTTCTAATATTTCAGCTTTAATCCTTTACTAGATGACCCTTATTTGTTCAATATCGATGATCTAATTTTTGACAATGATCCGAGAGAGATTGACTTCAAGTAATTTCTTTATTTGTAAGAACTCAGTGTCCAACGTCCACCAATACATGATCACATCAATCAGTGGTACATGTATAATTCTTATTAAGTAACATATAGATGTATTGTAGTTGTTATATTCTAAAATGGATTGTCAAATACTCCATTAGCATGGTGATGTAAGGTAAGACACTGAGGATTGATCCTGGAAGTTAAGCCAGTTTAACTACGCTGTACTCGGAATCGAAATGCGACAGAAGTACCATGAAGTTAACAACATTAGCCTGACAAGGAGGAGCAATTGATGCTGTTGGTAGGAAAAAGTAAGACCAACGAACTTAAAACGTTTGTTGGGCTGGCTATGTTAAAAAACATCAAGCGGTAATTAACTCATTCCAGCTCCTGCTGTGTAATTTCAAAACAAGCTAGGTTTTGCTTTTCCATGCAACTATGTAATTTCAAAACAAGCTAGGTTTTACTTTTCCATGAAACTATGTCAGACCAGAATGTTGGATCATAGATGTACCTCTCGATAGAATCCTTCTGTCCAGTTTCTAACAATTTGAAGTAGACTTTTCGGTTCACCTACATACGGAGAGGCTTAGCCTTGACTGCTTGACATCCACGAATTTACGACCTACATTGATTCAATCTATTCCACAAGTTAGACTGAATTAGCTAAAAATCCTTGATAAATATGGGAAACCAAGGTGCTTCAACGTCACTCATCTAACACGGTTTAGAAACAATTAATTTGTTGGCTATTTTATTGTTTATTGCAATAATGATTGATTGTTTTGTTGAATTTTAATTGTTATTGTTAAATTTATAGTATAAATGTTAATTGAATATATATAATTAAATTTGATTGTTTTATCTCAATTTTATTGTATATATTGATTTAATGTTTGATTTTTTGTTGAGTTTTAATTGTTATTGTTAAATTTATATAGATGTTAGTTAAATATATAGGAATAAATTTCTTTTTTTCCCTCTATTTTATTGTTAATTTGTATAGTTGTTAAATAGGATTTCATTTCTTTTTTATTTTATGATTAGAAACATTATATTATCACGTTGAAAATGAGATGAAATTGAATAATCTAAAATTTCTGGTAGAAATAAAATAAAATCAACTGGTTTGAAACATATATCTTGTCAATATTTGCAGGTTTGAACATTTTGGGTAGTCTCTAGTATAGAGGAGGTATTGCCGATTTATTTTTTTAATAGAATTTGATTATGTAATTATTTATCAAAATTGTGTAGATGCGTAGAACAAAATTAACTGCTCATTGTAGGCACATGATCACAGCTAGTTCAATGAGGCAGTGATGATGATGTGTCATTAAGTGCCAATCAAGAAAAGGCACCTGCAGCAACTCACGACACTGCTTCTTCCAACATGGTTCCACAATGTAGAGGTGGTGTCCTGTCACAGCGGGGTCAATTCTCCCGCAAGTATAAGGCACATTTGAAGGATGACCTTTCAATATAAGTTTGTCTTGATTTGTGTTTAACAATTTGTGAATAACTAATTAATATTTCATTAATTTTATCGATTTTCAGGTTCATAAACATTGAGGCCACCTGGGTAATAACATCAGCATTTAAATCATCGATGGAGATTATATTGTTTCAATGAAGTCAGGTTTACAGACATCCTGAATGAAAACCTTATATCGATACATGGTTTAGAACATTTGAGGTTAGTGTTATATTGAAATTATTTATTTATTTTTTATGTTATATTGGAATTATTGATTTATTTTTTATAAATTTTTTATACATGGAACAAATTCGAATGGGATAATGCAAATGACAATGTTGCGAGGAGGGTCTGGGAGAATTACGCTACAATTAGGCAACATAGAAAACAATAAGATATTTTTTTTAAAAAAAATTATTTAGTAAAATCTAATTTGTCATTAACTCATATAAAATACATTTGTATCATGTAGGTTGCGTGACTTTTGGTATGAAGCGCAAAAAATAGCTAAAAAATATGCCAGAGATAACGTTCTACCATGCTGGAATGATGTGGCAGTTTGGAGGGATTTCAAGCCGCCATACATCCCGGAGGATATATGGGCGCAATATATTTAGCATGTGATGTCCGAACGGTTCACATGACGTTCACAGTCTGGTGGCGAGAACCAGAACCGATAAATTCACGGTTCGGTTACCACGCACACCAACGGCTCTGTTCCATTCATTGCACATGCGAAGCAGATGATAAGATTAATTTTAATGACATCTATCTTTAAATTTTTTTGTTGTTATTTATAAATATATTTAATTTGCGACATTTTTTTCTTATAGGCTACGACTCTTGGACCTGAGCCAAGCCCAATAGAGCTTTTTATGGAGACGCACGTGCGGAGTGAATACCGCCAGAAAGGGGTGCAACAGTTTGTCAACAACCGCACTTAACACTTCATGGTATGTTCGTTCAACCATTTTCTTTCGTAAGTTATTATTTTCTTGAATTGAATTTGATAATTTTTTTTTTAATTTTCAGGAGACATATAATAGCCAATTGAGGGAGAGATATAGGGACGATCCTTCGACCCACTCGGATTTCAATCTGGATTTATGGATGGAGGCAAGATCGTCTGGTGGACCCGATAGAAATCGGGTGTACAGACTCTCCAACACTACGACTGAGAACTTGCGGGCGACCCGTAGTGTCTCAACTATTGGGAGCTCTCAATCGGTATCGAGCAGCCAGTCTCAGGAGTTCATGGCCTTGCAACAACATAAGACTCATCTCATCGAAAAATATGAGCAAACTCGGCAAATTATGAACAACTCCGCTAAATGATCATGGACATAAGATCACAGATGGGTGGTACGTGTGCGCCCCCTTTTTGGTCGTATGATCCCGAGAACATCCAGCTTCCTCCTCCTCTAGTGCCACCATTGTTCTAGTTTAATTTTTATTTATACAAATAAAATTGTAGTGAATATTTGGATTTTATATTATTCAATTTTATTTTTACATATTTCAATTTTATACAATTTTATTTGTTTAATTATTTTCTTTTTTACTATTCTATACAATTTTATATTAATTATTCTATACAATTTTATTTCTAAAAATAATTTTTAATTATCACGGACAAACTTACAGACATAATTATTCTGTCGGTATTTTCCAGAGAGTTAGAAAATATTTACTGCATATGACACAATACCGACAAAATACTTCCGTCGGTGATCTACCAAAGGGAATACAAACGGAATCAATCCATCGGTATATTTCAAAGAGTTGGAAAAAAATTACTACATATGCCATTATCACCGATGGAAATATACCAACGAAATAATTCCGTTAGCATATTTCTAGTGGGGAATTTTTTTTGGCGCGCATTTTTCTTTTGTAAAACCATTGGTTTTAAATTATTTTTTTTACCGACAAAATTAGCGACAGATGATGGAATTACCAATGAATGTTATACCGACGGATGTATTCCGTCGGTGAATAGTCGGTAAAATCTTCACTGATGGAATGATAATCTCATGCCAATGAAAAATTTTTATTGGTAAAACTGTTAAATGTTGTAGTGTGTGTTTGTGTGTATATATATATATAAAGTAAATAAAAAAAACACTTTTAAGGATTAGGTGTCGTTGTGTTGTGAGACTGCGTTACTCGACCTTATCAGTGTATCAAGATTTTGGATGATATATAGGAATACTGGACTTGACTCCTTTCATATTTCACATAAAGATCAAATTAAGATGAAAGGAAGATGAACTTATCCTCAGATCAAGGATCCTATGAATATTAATTATTTCCGCTTACTACAATTCCAGCAGTGGTTGTTGATATTATTGATCAAGCTCTATAATTTTTCAATAGGGTTAGAATTTAGATGTATAAACTATCTCTCATGATTTATGATATGATTTGGTGTCCCTCCTTTCTCTCTTAACTCATGAACATTTGTTTATGTACATATCCTGATTAATTAAATCAATCCACGAATTGAAAAGAAAGAAAAAAGATATTGCATCTTTAATAAGAAAAGGCAAATAAATTTTATAGAAAATATATAATGTTTTTGCTTTTAGGTTTTAGTTAAATGTGTTAGGATATTGCCATTTAGTGGCAATACCCCACCACCAAGTTAGTGGTAGCTCCATTCATGCCACAATTGGTGGCATGCTTTAAGGCTATATTGGCCCCTCCATGTTGACCATATTTGCCTATAAAGAGGCATGTCTTGTTGAGAGCAAAATGAGATGGTTGTGAGAGTGTGTGAGAGTGAACGTGAGAATAGAGAGAAAAGAGAGAGCTGCAATGGTAGCAGCCTTGTTGCCATTGCAGCAGTTGTAAGAACACCAAAGAGAGCTGGGAATAGAGTAGAGTAAAGTGATCCTCCTCCTCCATGTATTTATTGTATCCTTTCTGTATCTCTAATAAAATGGACCTCTCCCGTAGATGTAGGCAATTTGTTGAACCACGTAAAATATTGTGTCAGTGTGCTTAAGCCTCTAATGAGCAACTATTAGAACACCACCGGTCCGTGTATGGGGAGCCGGAATCCCCAACAATTGGTATCAGAGCACATGGTTTAAAAGGGTGTTTGATTTTGCTCAAAAATGAAATTTGTCAAAATTGTGTTTTGACCATACCACTATGTAGAGGAG
>Ga0325414_1000470_pt1 | contig 32606 bp, 19 predicted proteins | sample PopdelMetagenome_8_FD_206183 | JGI IMG/M metagenome (GOLD analysis project Ga0325414, IMG submission 206183) | Populus deltoides microbial communities from Bellville, Georgia, United States - Leaf-PdKOR-R3 | ecosystem: Host-associated > Plants > Phyllosphere > Phylloplane/Leaf | place: USA... | reverse complement strand
TATAGTTTGAAATATTTTTATGAAATATCATAATCTGTGCATCTAAAATATCATGGTTTACAATTTGAACAGTAGTGATTAAAAAACATGACGGTTTACTTTTAAGAAACATGAAATATAAGGAAATTATGAAATAGACTGAGAGAAAAAAAAAGGAGATATATGAAGTTTTGGTTATAATAGGAGACAAATACATTAAAAAAAATTTATTGTTTATTTGATGTGAAGTGATTTTTTAAAGATTATTTTAAAAAGTTTTTGTGTTTGTTTCTCATTAATAAAATTTATCAATAAAAAAAATTTCAATTAAAAAATATTTAACTTGATTTCTAGAAAAATATTTTTCTTTTATTTTAGACGGAAAATACTTCTTATAAATTATGAAAAATTTAGAAATGTCTTGTTATTTACTGATTATATTAAATTAGATCCTTAAATTTTTTATTGCTATATATTTTGTTTTGATTTTTTTTTAATTTCATTCCTAAAAATTTGATTTTTATATCAACTTTGATTTTTATTTTTATATGATTGTTATTTGTTTTTTATTATTTTTTTAATTAAAAATTTTTATTTATCAAATTTGATCCTTAATTTTTTATTTTTATTTATTTTATTTTAAATAATTTATAAAATTATAATTTTTTTTTAATTTCATCATCTTTTAATTTTTTTATTTGTTAGACTTGATTTCTATTATTTTAATTGTTATTTATTTTGTTTGAGATAATTTATGAAATTATTTTTTTAATTTTATTATTTTTAAAAATTTTAATTTGTAAGATTTATTTCTTATTATTTTAATAAACTTTAAAAAAATATTAACAATTTTTTTAAATTTATTTTACGTGAAAGTCAAATACTGAAAAGTATTTTTAAATTTATTTTTTATAATATTATTATATATTAAAAAATAATTTACTTTTCAAGAATTGTTTTTATATAAAAATTACTTAATGTTTTTTTTCAACTGTTCTAACAGTGACTGGAATATATTGTCATTCGAAAAATAAATAAGCAATTAAATTATAATAAAAAGCGAAAAGAAAAAAGAGAAGAAGAAAGGAATATAAGGTGGAGAGATTAGATGGAACGTAGACATAATGTTGATGATGATGTATCAGTTCTTGTACGCATGCATGCAAACTAAAGCAGAGATGGGACATACCATTAATACAAAGTTAAAGTTGAAGTCCTTGCTTGCAAGTGAAACGCTGTACGAATGCTGAGAGGTAAAGTGACAATAATGCCACTAGCCTCTTGTCGCCACATGTAATGCAGTGTTTGTTTTTCCTATCCAATAGTATTTTTAAAAATATTTGATTTTTTTATTTTAAATTATTTTCTTTTACGTTTTTGGATGGTTTATGTTAAAATGAATTTTAAAAAATAAAATAATATTATTTTAATATATTTCTAAAAAAAAAATATTTTAAAAAACCACGGTGAAAAGATTTCTTCTGCACACGGGATAAATATAGATAATATTTTGTGGTCAATTATGAGGTGAGGTTGAGAATATTGGATATGTTGAATAAAACTTTCCAGGTGCTGGGCTGCAGTTTGCCTTTGCTAATGGATTGGAACCCTTTCAAATTGTTACCATACGTGATATGGAGGAAGTTTTCTCAAAGCAATAATATCCATTTCGATCCTACGGATGGAGTTGCATTCCGTTAATATATACGTTGGATCATATATTTACAAGTCGTTTTTTTTTTTAGAAATTTGAATAATTGATCATGTATTAAATAATTTTTAACTATTAAATGTTTATTTAAGAGTATTAGAGATTGCTTTTCAAAATAATTTTTATTTAAAAACACATCAAAAAAATATTTTTTAATTAATTATCAAACCACGTCAAAACAATCCAAAAATATCTAAAAATTTTAATTTAAAGCTAAAAAAAATTTAATTTTTTTTTAAAACAGGGTAGCCAAAAAAGAGAATATATTAATTAGAAAACACTTTAATTTGCAATAGAGTAGCGTATAAATACTAAATGAGTACTGATAATAGTATAACATAAAATATCCAGCACATAGGAAGGCCTAAATAATTTTGTGGCACCAATTCTGATGAAATACTTGCAAGGATTACCGGGGGAATATTTTGAGTGATTTTGCTGCAGTTCTTTCTTTCCGTTCGCAATCGAAGTTTTGAATCTGAAACTAATGTTGCTAAATAATAGAAGTATTAGAGAGATGATAATTTACAGATTGTTTTTCTTTTCTTTTCTATTTTTAGACTCGGTAATGAAAGTTTCTAACCAATGTGTTTATGTGATATCAGCGCACAAAACCCAGCCCAGGACCGAATTGCCGAACAAAATACGCCACTAATTGGGCATCAGGGGGACCTGGAATGCAGGCTGTTTTCCTAGATTCTGGGAAAAAATCATCTGGGACTGGAGTTTTTCTTCCACAAGGGGCAGGCACCAACATGCAATCTAGGAAGAAGCCAGGTACGGCATCTTTTTGAATCTTCGATAGAATGATGCAAGTGTCTGATCCACAACCATGTCCACGTGTATGCGGGTACTTTTCACATAATCATTTTTAACAGTGAAGTTAACTGAACCACAAAAAAAAATAAAAATAAAAAAAAAATGGAAATAACAAGGCAGGCAGGCAAGATAAACTGAACTTACATGTAAACCAAAATATCCTGCTAAAATGAAGAGGCACTGAAATATCAGTACTGATCTGGTGTCTTTCATGATTGTGCAGCTTGCGCTCGTGTTCTCCTTCCTGCACGGGTTGTTCAAGCTCTTAATCTCAACGTGCATGAAATAGGCTTGCACATAACACGCCGGCAAGGTTAGGCTTGTTCACTTTTGGTCCTTATCTTGTACATTTATGTATCTTTTTGGCTTTATGATAGATTTGTTGCCGATAATTGTCTTATTGCCAGATGCCAAGAATAAATCGAAAGGCAGAGACTGCAAATCTTTCAAGAATAAAAATAGCAAGGATGTATCAACACAATGTAGTGTTGTATCAAATAACGAGAATTCGTCGCCAGAGACATTTCTTCCCGAAGAGTGGACTTACTAATTCCCAAGGGGGCTGCCATACCACGGTGCATAAAAGCAAGAGCTCTCGTTATGTTGTGCAGTTAAATATCATGTACAATGTAAATTAAATAATAATAATAATAATAACAGCACTCTATCTCCTTTATTGTTTATCCAAATTCCAAATCTTCATCGGCATGAGACCGTTTTTATAGCTTGCATATGGGTAAAACATTTAATAGGATAGTTGATTCAGGGTTTAATTTTGATTTTTTTTTTAATGATTTTTTTTTTCCAATAACACGAAGCAAGTTGCTAGTGGGTATTATAGGAGCATGCTATGATTTGATCATCTGATAAATGGAGAAGATCTAGTAAACAAAAAGGTCAAGAAAACAGTATAAAGCTAACATGCAGCTTTCTAGTAGGATAAAAATATCAAAGGAAACTAACAGACATATATTGATAAATAGATCTATAGAAAAAATCGATCGGAGAGTCAAGGCTGGTGAATAAATAGGTCAGTTACTTACAAGCATTGCTGCATAGGTACATTGTAGTTAAAGTGAAGCATGATCAGAGCCGGCACAAGAAAAGCTGCTCTTTACAATGATGAAAAGACTCATTCTTCAGTTGGGATCTTGGATGCGAGGCCCTTGACTACATGGCGACATTGAAACCTGCAAGAGAAACTCATGTCACTTTATGATGTTGAAATCTTGTGACTCATAAAATCTCATATGGCGTCAAGAAGCCAGCGACACAAACTGCGTCAATTCTCCCCAGCTTCTAGATTATAAAACTTGAACCATTATAACACATTATTATAGAAAAAAAGTCCCTTTTTTTTCTGGAATCGCAAAAGGCATAGACCAAATGATACTGGAATATACTCCCCCCTCCTTCCTCATTTCTGACCATGAAGCTGACAAGACAAAACCTTTACACTGTTCATTTTGGGGTGGTTCACACAGTATTGAATTTCATTTTCTGCTCTTCAAATTATTCAACTGCTATGTGTTCTCACCATCAGAGTCAAACGCATTTCAATCATCTACTATATACTTGAAGCTCACAAGGTCAGATAATAGAAAAACTATCAATTATATCAAAACAGCAGTCTGGAAGGCACAATCTGCTCAAAAACAAGAAAGTAATCAAACAAAACAATAATTTGATGTTAATGCATGCTGCTCGTGATGGCGGGGAGTCAGAGCATGAATACAGTAGTGCTCCCACCAATACAACGGATGAGAAGCACTGATATTATGATCTCAGCTATACTGCATTTTGATTAATCCAAAAATGTCATGAAGAATTTTTTTTTTTTTTTTTACGAATGTGTCCTCCAGGCTTCAGTTAGAGAACTTGCAGGATATTATACGTAATGTAGAAAGACACACATGAATGGCTACAGAACTTCATACAATGATGCTCAACAGTTGAAGAAAAGATGTGCTTGAGAGCTGTCAAGGTCAGGATGGCGCATGCATTCAATAAACAGAATGCAGCCAAAATTAGTGTCATTGTATGAAATTCATTGCTACATCAGCATGATTGCCTCTAAGCGAATAGCAAAGATCAAAACATTATTAGCCAATTCAAAGATTAAAAAAGGTGGATTTACATTTCTGAGCCAAGTAGCATGCTTGATTTTGTTATGGTTGCGTTAGTGATTGTTTCTTAAAGTGATCTATGATATCTCAGAATGTAAGACTTGTGCAACTAGGAATAAATCTTTTTTGCTGTTTGTGTAGGCACAATCCATGCCTTTTTACAGTATCTGATGTCACGTTTTGGAAGAAAATGCAGAGGCAAATTGAAAGAAGCTGGAGCTTTCACCAACAGAAACAATTTAGTAGGACCTACAGAAAAGAACAAACACCGAAAACATCAGTGTTGACTTTCAGCAGATTAGCTGATAATGACAGGATAAGCTTTACCAGCTACCTGGATAGGAACTGGATCCAGCAACCTTTGAGATCAAGGCATGAGCAACCTGTTGAAAGACATTTAAAGTATTAACCTCTAGCAAATATTTTCGAATTTGCCTTTATGAGACCACAAACAAAACACACACACTCTCACAAAACCTTTCTTGAAAGCCCTTCTGCAACTTTGCTTTTAGTGAAACCACCATCATCTCCTGCTACAACATTTCCAGCGAAAAACACGATTCATATACATGTCGGGGCTGTATTGGACTAGCTCCAAGCACTAAAATTACTACCTCAAAGCAAAAAACCTCACTAATTATGAGTTGCAACACGCTCTCGAGCCCACCCACTGTGTTCACCAATTTCTCCAGTCTCCTAATCCCACGCTTTACCCCTCTCATTCTGCTAAGGTGATCTCGTCTAACAGATAACTTCAATTAAGTTTGCGTAATTGCCATCTCCTATAAGTAAAAATTCTTAGGCTTCAAAGAATAATAAAACAATGTCCAGAATCAGATTTATGTAGCAAATAACATACCAGCTCTTTATATTCTGTTTGCAAGGTATCGAATTCAAGACTAATATCCAGCAAAATCCTGTATCATCATGTAATCTAGATTTTTTAGAGCATTTTCTAATTCGATTCTTTTCACCAATACTTTCCATTTTTTTCCCCTAACAAATGCTTTCATATTAACAGATTAATTTCGAAAATTCAAAACAAAACGCAGAGATTAATGACAGAATTTACATAAAAATTATTTTAGAATAACCTGATCGGGAGTTGAAAGGAAAAAAACTTAAGTTAGGGGAATTAGAAGAGAGATACGAAGGGATTTGCTGATGCATATAGAGAACAAAACCTATAACGCTTTTAGTGACACGGAAGATGACCGAGTTATCGCCCGAGTCAGTATTAGTCTCGACCTCTGTAAACTCCATCTCCGATGAGCTTCCTTCTCCTTCCATCACCGTTTGCTTTTACTGAGAGATGTGTAGGGCTTTTTTGAATAGATATATGGGCGGGACGGGTGCGACTGCGAGTAATGGGCTTTTATTATTGGGCCTGGACAAAGTCGCAGAGAAATCCAGTTGCTGAGGTTTACTTTCCAAATCCATGGTTTGGTAAATTAACTTTCTCTGGAAAAGTGATGAAAAAGTGTATTGATAAAATCTCGAAAAATATTTTGATTTTATTTTTAAAAGGAAAACTTAAAAATCAAACCTTGAGAATTTTTTAGGCATTTGGGAATTAATTTTTTAGGAAAAGATTTTAATAACGTAAATTACCAAACTTTTTATATTTTTGACAACAATAGTCACAGCTGCTTCCACAAGCATAAGTTTTGAATTGACGTTAAATCCCACTCATGTCTAAGACATCTAAGTTCTAGAAAATCCAAGAAAACGAAACTTAGTTGAATTTGAATTCACTATGTGCAAGCTACATGGCTTCAGGTTTGGGATTTTAAGGAAAAAATCAATAATAGCACGACATTTTTCAAGGTTGTCTGAGGTTTCATTCAATCCAGCCATCGACTAAGCATCAGCCTCAAGCAGCAACATGAACCAGGCCCTCCCCTTCCATGGCCAGGTAGAATTATGTTTTGTGTCCACCCGACCATCAAATACCCTGAACACACGCTATACTCATCCAAGGGGATAGAATACATAACCAAAACTGGGGCTCAGAATCCACTCTTGCATCATTTAATCTGTATAATAAAAAGACATCTATCTTTTTACTTGCACAACTGAAGTTGGCAGTTCCTGGTGCTTATCCTCCAAGGTGTTGCAAGAAGGAATACCAATCAACAGTTGCCATTTGAAGAGTCTCTGCACCATAGGAAAAATAAATTTATTCATCATGAACCAGTAATTTTTACATGAGGCGGGATTTCCTTTTCTGGGCTAATTTATTATCACCTGAAAACGTGATTGCGGCATCATCATGTTACACACCATACCGCCTTAGAGCTTTGCTCAAACTTGGCATAACATTATATGCTTGATAAGATCTCCTTAGTTCAATAATAGAACCCACCTGGACCACCAATAAATGCGAAAACGTTAGGAGAAGTGCAGAATATGACAGTTGTGCAAACCACCATAATTGATAAATTATTTACACAATGACAGCATCCTTTAGGAGTTTCTGTTTCTCTGTCATGCCTCCATGGTGCAATTCCATCATCAAACAGTCTAAAATAACAAAGCCAAGTGAATAATACATAATCATAAGGTGTCAGTTGGCACTCACGATAATTAGAACCGATGTAAACCCAATTGCAAATCCCTCATTGATCCGACGCAAGTAATGATCAAGAATGGTTGATGTAGTTGCCAATACACTCAACAATAGACCTCCTGCAGGATCCACCCATTCCAAAAAAAATATGGAATTTTTTTTAAAAAAAAAAGAAAAGAAAGGAAAAGGTATGGCTCGAGATTGTAGTTATTCATTAAATAAATAACTTGCAGAGGCAAATGTGTACCCCAGAAACGTGTTGATGCCTGGATCTTTGTGAGGTACTCAATGGTCGCCTTCCCAGGTTTCACATTTGGGATCCTAGCTCCCATTTTGTTCAAGTAATCTGCAATCTCCTTTGGCAAGTTGGCCTGTATAGGATCTCCAATTCAGAAACATGCACAAATAGGAAACAACAAATCATAGCAAATGCTATGTAAAGAACACACTTAAATAGGAACTTTTGCATTTAGAGTCAAAATGGTCCATCTAGCTTGACATGTTTTCTTGAATAAATTAATTTCACATTTTCTGCAGTTACGATGTTGACAAGAAGTGGCTAGAAGGAAATCTTGACGCTTAAAATGAGAGGATCACATGACAACAAACACATATACTAGCAAAAGTTTCCATCACATAGCATGTATGATACAATAATTCAATCAAGGATGAGTAGAAACTTACAATGTCAAATATATTGAATAAAAAGACAAACAAAGCATATATTGAATAGTAAACCCAGGGCTCTGCACCAATAGAAGTTTCGGGGTTCAAGATCTCCTTAATGCGCTCCCAGAAAGGTGAACCAAGGATACTGCCACAAATGCTGTGTTAGAATCCTTACAAACACAAGATTTGATGAGAAGAGACAAATATATTCATGCTATTGTCAGCACAAAGGCACTACGCAAACTTGAAAATTTTATAATTCCATGACAAAAGCATATCTGATAAAAAGATAAGCAGCAAGTTTAAGAGAATAGATATGATTTTTTGTCCTTAATATTCAAAATGAACAGGTCAATAGGAAACTATATCTAAATCAGTTTAGATGAGGTTACCCAGCAAGAATACTGGGAACAGCCAAGAGATAAGTCGTGGTGAGAAGAGGCTGCATTCCAGATGGATTAATGTTGAAAGGGATATAAGGCTCCACTTCAGTAATTGGGGAATCATCTCTGTCCAATACACAAAGAGAATAATGTCATATAAGCATTACCAACATAATTAAATTGAGTTAATTCATGAGCAAAGGGACATATTCTTCATAATTGCTTAAACTGTAGTGTTTGTGAAAACAATAGGTCGTGTATTTAACCATCCTTTAGATCCACTCAAGAATATCCATCTCCAGAATCAAGCACTTCAAATAACATGGGAAAAAAGATAAAAGATATAAAAGTGAATTTATGTAATCTGCATTTTGTTCCACCAAAAAGGAGGCTAAAAGTTCTGGAGAACTACAGTATTACCTTGCAGCAGATGCAAGTTTAAAGCCATAGTATTGCAGCTTTATTTTCCTGCAACCCTCGGTCACCACAACTGCCCACATGGTGACAATGGTAAAAACACCCAATACAGCGAACATATAAGGCCACCAACTAGCAGCACTCCCTACAGCATGCAGAAAAAGCTCATCATAAATACTCTGAGCTAGTATGTGGACAAAATAAGCCAAAACACTCAAGAAAGCTTCATGTTGATAAAAGCCCACACTCCCACTTCATATTTTTAATTAAACACAACAGTTTGGGTTTTGCACCAGGCACACTCATCATGTGATTTTGCAAAGGCTGGTTCAAAGATACAATAATGCAGTATCCTACTCTCTACTTTGCATGTATAAAATTTCAATCCAGTGATCATCAGGGTTTTGGAAGTATAATGTTTGGCTTGAAGTTCAAAATGTTTTACTTACACTCCACATCAATTTTTACATTTTACCATTTAAATACAATTAGATGTTGCTTTTCATTGTCACATGCTCATCAAAGTACAAAAAAAAGAAAAGGATTTTGGGCATCAGTTGTATGATCTACTGTCATGTACCTGAGAGCTGAGACAGCATCTTGTATAATGTTTCAGTGTAACCCGTCAGGATTCCCACACAAATAATTAGAGATGAACCTTGACCTGAAATATGCTGAAGAGTTTAAAGCAAGCTAGATAAAAGAGGAAAACAATGAACAAAAATAAGAACAAAATCACAAGGATAGTACCGAATCCAGATTCTGATATCGTGTCACAGATCCATGTCATAGTCATTGCACCGCAGACCAACAAAAGAGCTGTCACCATCACATGCTTGACCCTACAAAACCATGAAGATTTTATAAAACAAGCTACCTCCGGGCATTTATTGGATAGCTATTCACAAACTTATAAACATCAGAAATGAGGATCACATGCATTAAGAATAAAATATGAGGCAGAAAAGTTTTACCCCAACTGTTGATAGAAACTTGTTCTTTCCAATTTTTGTGGGACAAATTAGAGTCTAAAGTCAAAAGGAATATACTGGAAACAGCATTATCACTAAATTACCTTTGACTGGCTGCATAAACTGAATAAGGAAGTGAATAGCAAGCAACTATGATTGCCTCAAATATTGCAAAGCCAAGTGATATCCACCATCTGAAATAGATAAAAGAAAAAAAAAAATACTTGATTTGTAACCTCAAACATAATTGACTGATTCAATATAATATGCAATTTAAGATCCACTAGCAAGGACTCGTCTCACTGCTTGAGAAGAATAACTAGACACACATATAACTCTTAATCTTCTCATGGCCATCCAAGCCTTCTTTCCGCAGCTTTACCAGGGATGGAACAACATGGCAGAGTACCTGAGAGTCCAGTTCATGAGAATTAGAATGATTTTAGTTGTTCAGCCAAGTATATAAATGTACCAGTCTATAAAATGTTTAATGCATGAACCCAAATACTATTAAAATTAGTTAGCATATATATATATATATATATATATATATATATATATCTTATTATGCTATCACATATCTGAAGTGCCAATACTAAAAGAGCAAAATAGAATTTGTGAGATTTTATTTAGGTAGATAAACATGGGGAGAAAAGAGCATCTGATTTGTTGATTTTATCCTCTTGAAGAAAGGCAAGGGTTTTAACTGTTGGATACCATAGAACTAAAGCAACAAAGATATTTTTAAATAATCTGGCTAGCAGCATCACATTCCATCAAACTTAATTATGGAACAGTGATTTTTAAGCTGGAAGGCCAAATATCTCGGAAACAAAAATTTCCATGAATATCCATCAACTTTCAATAGCCCTCACAATCCCACAAACTTTATGAAGAATCAGCAATCACAAACACCAGAAGCACTTCTTAATCTAATTATGCACCAACAGACAGTGATGATTCATTTACAGAAACTGCTGCATGTAATCTGCTAAAAAAAAAAGGATAAGAGTGGATTTCAACAGTCCAATATCTTGGTAAAGAGAGAAGCATTCTTCAGCCTCTGAATACTGCTTCGTATGTGAAAATCCACAAATTGCTTTGAGAAAAAGAGAAGGCAAGGACCATATAGAGTGGTGATGCAGAACAGTCTAATTAAGAAATGTGTTATCTGGCCAAAGAAAAAGCTCAAAACCTGCATCAGTATTGATGCTAATATCTGAGGACTGATTCCAAGCTGAAAGAACGACAGTTTCAGTTCTGTTGAGAAATCCAATTCATCTGCCAAACAGCATAACGAGTAACTCAATCAAACAAAATTAAAAACACTAGCTTTGAAATCCCAGCAGATTTGATCTAAAATGATAGGCATGGTTAATTAAGTTTAACTTACCAACAGATCCAGTGACAAAGCTTAGATAATCTCGAGGTATCAACCTTCTATCAAATCCAGGCAAAGGAATATAATATCCAACACGACCAATTACAATTAGGACCGCTGTCACAAATAACCTCCTTCTTATCTCACTCTTGAAAAATGATTCAGCAGCACTATTGATAACAGAATTCATCCGACCAAAATTGAGGAACCTGTTTCGAAACATTTTAGGTGGGGATTGCAAACTATTCAAGTTATTGACATCAAGCAGATTGAGAAGTGCAGCCCCATCATTAGATCTAGGTGGTATGGCTTCATGTACAGGCGATGCATCAGCATTTGCATAATCAGTTCGATGCTGATCTGAAGAATTGATAGAAAGTTTTTTGTTTGCTCTAAAAATAATAGGTCTGTTACGTAACAAGAAACGCCTTCGGCCAGATTCTGCTAGATTCATCTCATGAGAAAAACTGTTTTTTGCACATAGGGGATAGAATTCTTCAAGTTTACTTCCAGTCCGGTGATCTGCATCGGTCACATAATGTGTATTCAACCATCAGAAAGGGAAAAAAATAAAAATAAACAAAGAATGCCATTCATATTGATCAAGTAGCTTAAATTGGAACATCACAACCTATCACAACCTTAACAAGACAAAGGATAAATCACTCAACAATACATTTTAGCTGGAGTACATTTCGATTATTCTTTAATAGGGTGGTAATCAATGGCTGGATTCGTATATCACCCAAATAAACGAGTTCATCGACATTGACAAAACCAAATGCTACGTGTTTTCACCGAGAAATCCCTCATTTCACATTAAATTTAAGACTGGACACGAAAGGATACTGCTTTCAGAGTACGTAATGATAGCCATCATTTTCCACAGGCTAATTCTTGCCACTGTTCGCTCGGCCATGTTGGTCATCAAGCTATTGCAAGCAATTAATTTCATAATTCGACATACAAAATATGCTAAAACTCAATACCAGGCTGGTATTCAAAACTGAAAACTGAGGCACACCAAAGCTGAGATTTGTATTCAAAATATGCTAAAACAGGTATCGTAACCCTAGAATTTATGCACAGAAAAAATTAAAAAAGAATGAAAAAAAGAGGAAGAAACAACAGATAATCCCTGACTTAGCCTCACTTTACATTTTCAATCTCTTCGTTACCTCGAAAACTGAGGGGTTTGAATCCAAATACACGAGGCGTGAAGCCAAGAGTTGCTTCCATGAGCCGCGATGCCTGAGTCCCTCTAGTCCCTCGACTTTACTTCACTTCAAGTGTCTCTCCCTAAAACGCGCTCGCTCATTCTCTCTGATAACTCTACTTCAGGAAAAAAACACTTCTTTTTGGCTCCAGGCGGTGCTCTAAATAAATATCAAGATGACTGACGTGTCAGATGTGTTGTATGTATAAAGTACATTTTGGCTCCTTTGGTTTTCGCTTCTTTCATTTTGTCCCTGCCTTGCTTTAAAAGTAAAACATTTCACCCAAAAAAGCAAAATGAAAAATCTATTTGCTATTTTTATTTTGGATCTCCTGGGAAAAAAATAACTTGTTCTTTCTTTGTATTTTTTCTTGTTTGAAAAAGAATAAATTTGATGAATATTATATTAAAAAAAAAACAATGGCTATTGTGAATGGTTTGCTATTATTAAATATGTTAAAATTTAATTTTTTCCTGTTACACTGAAATATTAAACATAGTTTAAATCTTGAATTATTAAAAATATTAAATAATATAATTCAAAATAAAATATTTTGAAAATGAAGGAAATTAAACCATAATCTCCATCCTTATTTCAAAAATCCACCACAAATGCTCCATCCTCACCCACCAATACCCCCCTCCCTCTCCTCGTGCACGTTGTGATTAATTATGGCGTGTTTAGTTGGGTAGTTTAATTAATTTATTTTTGTTAAAATTATTTTTTATATTTTTTAATTGTTTTGATGTGATAATGTTAGAAATAATTTTTTTAAAATAAAAAAAATATTTTTTAATATATTTTTAAATAAAAAACATATTAAAAAACAACGAAATTTTAATTGCTTTAATTATAAATTTTACCTCGTGCACGTTGTAAGTAAACCCATGATTGACATTGAAATATAAAAATAAACAATAGGGTCCTAACTGAAACGTTTTAATAACTATGGTGACCAAGACGCACTTTAGCCTATTAGAGTATCAATATGTTTTCTTTAAAGCCCTAAACAACACCTTCTGTGAATTCACTGTCCACCACGCCTTGAACCACCACCACACTGCCGCCTTGAACCACCACATCCCGCTCTCTCTCTTCACTTGTATATTTATACGCAAAAATATAGTGTATACTGATCCGTATATAAAAACCAAACCATGAAGTTTCAAATCGAGGACGTGACCGTATACTTCCCGTACGATCACATATACCCGGAGCAATACTCCTACATGGTGGAGCTAAAGCGTGCACTAGACGCTAAAGGTCACTGCCTGCTTGAAATGCCTACAGGAACGGGAAAGACAATAGCTTTACTATCATTAATCACAAGCTACACTATCTCTAAACCTCAAGGCGCAATCAAACTAATTTACTGCACTCGCACAGTTCACGAGATGGAGAAAACCCTAGCCGAATTGAAGTTATTACATAATTATCAAGTCAAGCACCTCGGCCCTGCTGCCAAGATTTTGGCGATTGGATTGTCTTCGAGGAAGAATTTGTGTGTAAATCCTAATGTTTTGGAAGCGAATAATAGGGATTCGGTTGATGCTGCGTGTCGGAAAAGGACTGCGAGTTGGGTTAGGGCTTTGGCCGCGGAGAATCCGAATGTCGAGACTTGTGAGTTTTTTGAAAATTACGAGAGGGCTGCTTCTGGTGCTGTTTTGCCTCCTGGGGTTTATACCCTTCAGGTAATTTAATTAATTATTTATTTATCTATTTATTTTGGATGGTTTTTGTAAAGTTGATTAATTGTGTTTTCTAATTGATTTGCTAAAACAAGATTACTGAGATGTGAAGGAATGTTTTTGATTCGGCATTGTTTTGTTTGGTTTCCGTGGTTTGCAGGATCTAAGGGCATTTGGGAAAGAGAAAGGGTGGTGTCCATATTTTTTGGCAAGGCATATGGTGCAGCTTGCGAATGTAGTGGTTTATAGTTACCAATACTTGCTTGATCCGAAGGTGGCTGGGATTATATCCAAGGAAATGCAGAAGGAATCTGTTGTTGTGTTTGACGAGGCGCATAATATCGATAATGTATGTATTGAAGCACTTAGTGTTAGTGTGAGGAGGCAAACACTTGATGGAGCATCAAGAAATATCTCAAGGATTGAACAAGAGATTAACAGGTATGGCTATTTTTCTGTTTCCTTCTATTTCACTGGAAGTGTTGATGGATAGCCTGCATTTGAATGTTTCACACTCTACATCATTCGTCACAGATTCACAGTATGGCATTTGGGGCTGTAGCGTACACTATTAGTTTGATATTACCTTAAGCATATATTACATTTCTAAATGTTTTGAGACATTTATTTTCTAGTGCGAGTGCTATTTGATATTTGTTTTAATGTGCCTTGAATATGGATCTAGATGCTTTTACTCTTGTTCAAATCTGAGAAAAGTTACTCAATTATCTGCGCTCAGATATATGCCCTGATGAAATGGCAAATGGTTTTAAAACTATTTCCTAGACTAAAGATTATCTATGTTTTATTTAATCTGTTTGACATGTTAGGAAGGTTCAAGGCCACTGATGCTAATAGACTGCGTGATGAGTACAAGCGGCTTGTTAATGGTTTGGCATTAAGTGGAAACTTACCTGGTATGTCAAATGCTAAACCATAACTGCTTGTGCTACTTTCTATTATAACTTAAGTTCTGACATGTTGTGCTCTTTCTTTCTCTCTATCTCTTTCTTCAGGCTCAGATTCCTGGCTTTCAAATCCTGCCTTGCCGGATGATATTCTGAGGGAAGCAGTTCCTGGAAATATTCGCCGGGCAGAACATTTTTTGCATGTTTTACGAAGATTGCTCCAGTATCTAACAGTGCGGTTGGATACTGAGAATGTTGAGAAGGAAAGCCCTATTAGCTTTGTTGCCTCCATAAACAACCAAGCTGGAATCGACCAGAAAACACTAAAGTTTTGTTATGATCGCCTACATTCACTTATGTTGACGTTGGAAATAACTGATACAGATGAGTTCTTGCATGTCCAAACAATATGTGACTTTGCAACACTAGTGGGGACATATTCTCGTGGATTTTCCATCATAATTGAACCTTTTGATGAGAGAATGCCACATATTCCTGACCCTGTATTACAGGTTCCTCCTAACTTTTCTACCTCGACATCATCTTTATTTTAACTTATCGTATAATATTTTTTTATCATTATATATTTTCATTTTAGGGAATGGTTATATGCTGGCAAAGCTTGCATTATTCTATGAATGCTTTACAATTATGACCTTCATGTACCACACTAGACAACCATGCAGAATCTACATATGTGATTTTGACCTGTCTGTTAAGGGAACTTTTTTACTATCTGGTGTGACTCATTTCAGTAGTTGCTGTTTTACCTCCTATGTGCCTGCATGTGCTCAATATGTTTAATTGTGCTCCTCTTGGTCTAATTTATATGAGTTTTGCAAGCATGCTACGATTGCTTATTTTGTCATGTCCTCTGTTTTATTTAGAATATCCTTTCTCTAGCATCTTTTTTTCTCACACAGTCTTTATTCACCCTGTTTTCCAGCTCAGTTGCCATGATGCTTCTCTTGCCATAAAGCCCGTGTTTGACCGGTTTCAGTCAGTCGTAATTACATCTGGAACTCTAAGCCCAATTGATCTCTATCCTCGACTTCTTAATTTCCACCCTGTTGTCAGTCGAAGCTTTAAGATGTCCTTGACAAGAGATTGCATATGTCCAATGGTTCTCACTCGTGGAAGGTACATGGTTGGAGATAGATATTTTATTTGTATAAAGAATCCACCATTGTTTTAAGATCAAAGTGGTCTGTTGTATTATGTGAAATTTTTGTTTCTGATTGCAGTGATCAACTTCCAGTGAGTACCAAATTTGATATGAGAAGTGATCCTGGTGTTGTAAGGAATTATGGGAAGCTATTAGTGGAGATGGTTTCTATTGTTCCAGATGGAATTGTGTGCTTTTTTGTGAGTTATTCGTACATGGATGGGATTATCAACACCTGGAATGAAAGTGGACTTCTAAAGGTGAAATGCATTCTTTCCCTTTACTTGGTGAAAAAACGCTATCGTTAACTATTCAAACATCCCCGTGTCTTTTCTTTCTTTCTTTCTTTCTTTTTCCCCAAAAGGTGAAAATGTTCTATTGGTAGGATATGTGGCTTCATTTCCTTGCGAGTACCTGATGATCTTGTTATTTCAGGAAATAATGCAACATAAGCTTGTCTTTATTGAGACCCAAGATGTGGTAGAAACTACTTTGGCTCTTGACAACTATCGTAGGGCTTGTGATTGTGGGAGAGGTGCTGTTTTTTTCTCTGTTGCCAGGTATCAGAATGCCATTGTTAAATCATAATGTCTTTGGGCATTTATATGGAAGCAATTATGTGAAGGGGGTGTTGAAAATAATCTGATAATGATTGGGTGTCATGTCCGTAGAGTTGGGATGTAGCTGACCCAATCATATTCTTTGTACTGTGACAACTTTTTTTAATCTGTCAATTGCAGGGGAAAAGTAGCTGAAGGAATAGATTTTGATCGGCATTATGGCAGACTAGTGATCATGTTTGGTGTTCCTTTCCAGTACACCTTAAGCAAGTGAGCTTCGTTGTATTCCTTCCCATCCTAGTTTTTTTAGCACATTATTTCTTTTAGGGTGCCCTGATTTTAGACTAGGAAAAGTAGCCGAAGGAATAGAGTTTCCCTTGGTTCAATCAATTACACTAGCACTGTTTTAAGGTAGGAAGTTTTTCCTTTGGAAATATATTCCCTTAGAGGTCAGGTTAACAAAATGGGATGGATCAGCTGCTGGGGATATAATGTCATGTTTCCATTGGCATAAATAGATGTTCTATTGGGGTAATGTTCTAGATTTGTGCAGTTCTTATGTAAAGGCTAGATTAAACTATCATAATCAATTTTGCTTGAGTTGCCATTATGTGAATGTATTGAGACAAGAATCTTGCAGGATACTACTTGCACGGTTGGAGTATCTAAGGGACACATTTCAGATTAAGGAAGGGGATTTCCTAACATTTGATGCCCTGGTATGATTCTATCCCCATAATTATAAACCGAGAGCAAATTGAAATGGTTTGACCTTAAGGCTTGAAAGTTTATTTCTGCCTTTGAATTATAAATCTAATTAAATGGATTCTGTCGATCAGAGACAAGCTGCTCAATGTGTGGGCCGAGTGATCCGGTCAAAGGCTGATTACGGAATGATGATATTTGCCGACAAAAGGTATGGAGTTTAAACTGTATAAATCCATTAATATTCTCTGCTGGTAACCATTTATTGCTCAACATTCCACTAACACACTGACAGAGAGTGGTATCCACATGTGAGCGTGGAGAGAAAAGTATCACTTGGATATTTTAGACCTGATCTTATTACTTGAGAATTTTCTGTGCAAAAATGTGTTTAGCTCTCATAATGATGCAATTGTGCAGGTATAGCCGTCATGACAAGCGCTCTAAATTGCCTGGTTGGATTTTGTCTCATTTACGTGATGCACACCTGAATTTGAGCACTGACATGGCACTGCATATAGCACGCGAGGTGTGTCAACCACATTTGTTTTTCCTACTTTTGCTTTTGGGAAACAAGCAATTACCTGCTTAGACTTTTAACAATGATCTATAAAAAAAAAACAGGAGGCCATATTTCTGGTCTGCATTTCAACATAGCATGACGTTTTCCCATGTGAAGGGATTATACCTCTTTAACACATTCTCTTGTGAAACCATCTTAGTTCAGTTTTTTCTTCCCCGTCTAATTTGCCTTTCAAACCCACACACTTTGCACATGCAGCCCCATGCGCCTGAAAGAGAACCCACAATAATGAGTTTCAAGTAGGTGTCTGCCCTCGATCTCCTGGGTTAAATTTGAATTAACTTGAAATAATATTTAAAGTTATTTGAATGAATTTTATATAGGAAGAATGAAATGCTGCAAGTGACGGGGGCCTTGCTCTGGTTTGTTTAAAAAAACCCTCTTTCAGGCTTGGGCATTCTATCACGCAAATAAAATTACTGTAATGCTAATGCAATATTCCTTTATATAAAATTATTTCCCTTGAGTGCAGTTTCTTCGGAAGATGGCTCAACCATATGACAAGACTGGTTCTAGCGGTAAGAAAACCCTGTTATCACAAGAAGATTTGGAAAAGATGGATGACAGCGGTAAGCAGGCGATGCTGTATTAAGGATCTGAGAATGGGCACACCTTTCATGTTGGGTTTGAAAACATCTTTCCAATTTAACTTGTAAAATTTTGCCAGGGAACTTTTTCCAAATTCCCCTTGGGTAGTCCCTCTTATTTTGACTAATGTTTTTCGGTCATTGCGGACATTTGTCCCTTTTTTTTTTTTTTTTGTAGATTTACCAGTAGCTTTTGTTGGGCTTTGTAATATATGATGCATTAATGGATACAATTATGTCAGAGAACCTTGAATGAATTCCTGAGTTTCTGCTTGAGGCAGCCTACAAAAGCCAGAAAAAAAATCCGGTTACTTTTGATGAGCTAGACTTGGCCTGTTTATTTCATGGAAATTGATTTTAAGTGATTTTTTCAAAATTAATTTTTAAATTTTCTTGTATTTGTTTGTTATAAGAAAAATTAATTAACAAGAAATACTTTCTAATCAAAAGAAAATTTAGCTTGGTTTTTAGAGAAATGTTTTTTTTTTATTTTAGACTGAAAATATTTTTTAGTTGTAATTTTTTTTGAAATGTTATGTTATTTGCTGATTATATCAAATTTGATCCTCAAATTTTTGGTTATTATATATTTTGTTTTGAAATTTTTGTTCTTTCAATTTCATCTTTTAGAATTTGATTTTTATATCAATTTTAATTTTGATTTTTATAATTGTTATTTATTTATTATTTTTTTAATTGAAATTTTTTATCTATTAGATTTGATCTTTATTCTTTTCATTGGTACTTATTTTATTTAAAATAACTTATGAAATTATAATTATTTTTTTTAATTTCATCATCTTTTAACTTTTTATCTATTAGATTTGATTTTTATTATTTTGATGTTATTTATTTTATTTGAGATAATTTATGAAATTGGATTATTTTTTTTCAATTTCATTCTCATTTAATTTTTTTAATTTATAAGATTTATTCCTCATTATTTTAATAATATTTTTTTAAAAATATTAATATTATTTTTCATAACATAACCAGACACTAAAAAATATTTTTCAATTTATTTTTTGTAATATTAACCAGTATCAGAATTTACTTTACTGTGAACAAACGAACAAACGGGTTTAGTGTATAGCTCAACGAATTCCCGATCTTCATAGAAAGATTAGCTGCTCGGCTTTTCTCGGTTCTACTTTTATAACTGCTGAGTATCATACAAGCTTTGTTTATTGTTAGATTGAATAGCCACTTGATCTTAACGAGGATCCGAACAATATGCTAAGTTATACACAAGTAAGCATAATTTATCAGAATGAAAAATGTCAGTTCGTTCGTCGGGTATCCCTAAATATACAGCGAACGTCTCTACTCAATCATGGGGTATTATTTGATGTATTGCCCTCTTCACCTCCACAATGCTCAACTTCTTTCCACTAACATTCTCTTTCACCTGCCAACATAAACTCAGGAGTTAGTCAAGGCATCTAATTTTTATATTTCTGTTTACAAATTAACAAAACAAAAGCACAGAAGATGATGATGGGGTGTTTTTGCATGGTAGAAAGTAAAGGCATACCTTGGCCCTCAATTCCCCTACAAAGATCCCATTGTTCGAAGAAGACTGGACTGCAATAGTTTCTATCCTGAGCTCCCTCAGCATTTGCATTATGTCAAGTAAAAGCCCCTCTCTGTAGCCACATTTCAACTCTATCAATGCGTCACTCTCTATTATCGATACCTCTACGCTGATCTCCGGTTCTACATCGACCATCGGCTCTGGCGATGGCAATGAATCCACCGATTTGGGCTGGGCACGGCCAGTAGTATAATCCTCCACAATCCTCATCTTCCTCTTATCTGATCCTGGGCCAACACTCCTAGCCCGGTCCACCATTGTGATCCCATTATTTTGCTCTTTCAAACTAGTGGAAGTAGTGATCGTCTGTGGTGGGTCCACCGATCTTGAACGTTGCTCACTCTCCATCTGTTTATTACATGCCTCCAAATCCTGAATTTTCTTAAGTAATTGCTTCACGTATTCAATCGTGTCCCCTAATATTGATGCTTTATCCATTTTGGTCACGAATGGCACTAGCGACCTTAATATTATGAACCTCTCGTTTAACTTCTCTCTACGGCGTCGTTCGGCCAGCACGTGATTGGCACTGAGCTCATCTTGTGGGGTCCCCTTGCGGAACTTATTGGTTGCGTCACCGTCACGTGACTTTGGGGAATTTTCTTCCCGGTATTTGCTGTGAAGGTATGGTACGGTAAATAGAATGTACTTTAGTAGCCATTGGGAGGTGGTCTCGACTGGTACGTTGAGGCAGTGATCCGTGATGTTCATCCACTTGGCAAAAGCTGATTGGTTGGAGTATGCCTCGTATGCATTTAGCGATGGCTCTGCTGCAAGCTCAATTGTCTGGTTTTGGAGGATGCTGGACACGGTTTGGGAGTAGTGCGTGTCCTCTTGCACCAAGTCTTCTAGCGTAGGCGATCCTGCAAATATAATATAATATATATATATATATATATATATAAAAAGTTATGCCTTTTTTGGCAGATAAAACCACTTAAAATAAGGAGAACTGGAATTTTGTGGGATTAGGTTAATGTTGTGCGTGATTATGGATCAAGGGGTGCTGTGAAGGTGGAAGCTAACAGGACTTTTGAAGGGTCAGTGCCTGGTCAAGATTGTTTTGCATTGGTTAGTTGAAACTTGAATGTTCGCTGGCAGGCAGTGCCACCCAACCAAACCCTAGAACATTTGCCTTAAATCTATCACGTGTTTAAGGAAAAGGAACAGGCTGGACCAGTAGACTACAAAGTGCACAGTGCGGTGTTTTTTTGTCCTGTTCACCTGAGACCCCATGAAGCAGGACTTTCAAGGATTGGCAAATGGAACAATCTGCTTTCTTCTGTGAGCCATAGACAAGCCTAGGCGTCTAAACTACGCACCGGCTATGTGGATTCAGGACTGAAAAGGATTACTGTAATATAATTGTTCAAAACAGTGATCGATCTGTTGATATATATGATCAAGGAAAGGATGATCATAACTAAATTTCTTAGATTATTAATTAATTTTATTCTTTGTGAAAGATATGAAAATTTGATGCCAGTTGTTTGTACTCGAAACCGTAACTTTAAAAAAAGCAACACCATCAAAGGAGGGTAAAATTTAAAACCGTAGGGTCATCGTGGATGAGTGATTGCCTCATGTCATCACTGTCCACAACCCTAACAGCTAAATTTCTGGAACCCGATTTGTTGTGTTCGCTTCTCCTAAGAATCAACATAACACACACACTCTATTAATTTATTTACCTGAAGCTGATGGTTGAAGGCTACCACTGAAAGGGTTGTCTTGCAACATTGGCGCCCACCTCCTGGCAGACTCCATTCTAAACGAGTCAGCTCGGCTCTGGTGATCCATCAGGCTCTCTTGGTTAATCAAAGGAAAATCCAAGTCCAAATTATTAGATCCATCATCAGGAGAACCAAGCCTGATACCCTCAGACATCTCAAGTTGCATCAACTCGCTCGGCTCAACTACTGCCACTTGAAGAGGGTTTTGAGCCTGACACGGTTCTAAGAGAGCTTCGCGACTGGTTTCAGCTTCCGAGTCTGACTCCTGGTCCTCTTCGTCATCCTCGTCATCTTCTTCTTCTTCTTCATCCTCATTCATTTGGCCCGCATTGGCTGGTGGGTCTGCAGCCACATAGAAGGGAGGAATGGGTGGAGAATATAAGTAAGGATGGTCTGATGAGGTGGCAGGGTTGGAAGTGGAGTGCTCGGATAAAGCTGGTTTTGGCGGAGGAAGGTGGTGGTGGTCACTGAAAAAGGATTTTACGTGTTGGATAAACCCAAGATCCTCTTTCACCTACAAAATGTAAATGCCCCGAATTGTTATACAATTTGAAGCTGGTATGGATAGCTATAAAAAGAACATTCAAAAAAAATACAGCACAGGTGTAATTCTTTCACCTTGTCGGTTGTTCCAAATTCAACCACGCCATCAAGGAGAGGGATGCATACCACAGTCTGCATGAACACACACACACACACACACGTTAACATGTAAAAATCGTGTGTGAAAGTTATAGCTTGGATCTAGAAGAAAGAAAAACAAAAGACAAGTACATGGCAAATGATGTAATGACATGGGTGATCAGTAAATTTACCTGAACTCCAGCACTCTAGTACAACATTATGATGGATCAGGAGGTTCATGAACAGAAAATGAGAGAGAAGACAGTTAGTTTTTTTTTCTAGTAAGAAAAATAGTTGGTAAATTGAAATTAAGAATTAATGGAATGATGAAAAGAAAAACATGTAATTAAACAATAATTTTCTTTTTTTTTTCTTTTTTTTTTTTAGGTACACATGTTACAATTATCATGTTTCGTACACATCATGATCAAAACTTTGCCTACCTTCCTGGCTAGCTAATTTCATTCAAGGACCATTTAATTATAGAACCATTTAATAAAGCCATTAATGAACGCATATCATCAAAATGAAGGCAGATCGAAGCAAATAATACCTTGGCAAGGATAGCTCTAGAGAAAGTTTTGCTATCAATATCGTTTGCACCTGTCAGCCACACATGTTGTTTCCTATCGTAGGCCTTTCCTGGTAACCTGCAAGTAAAATCCAAATATAATGATTTTCCATTAATTCTTATTACACATATGCATGAACTAATATATTTGGCAAGAAACGGTTTTGTTAGAGACAAAAAATAGAAATTGCATCAGTAAATGATTAATATATAAAGTCGCTTCCAACGTTGGATCGATACATATTACATAATATCTGAAACAAGAGTGAAGTGCTTCATTGCCGCACTTCATTAATTCCATGCTATATATTACTAAGAACAGAACTTTGTGGGCAGCAATTAATCAGTTATTTGATAGCCTAGGCCGTAAAACCTGCAGCATTAATGGAGTTCATGAACAAGAACCAAGAGGAGACATGAGAGTTTGGAGTGAAATAGTGCGTGGAGCTAGAGAAGAAGAGCTGCCAAATATTCCCATTTGATAAGGGTTCTAGCTAGCTCTGTGTCTTTTCAAAATAAATGGCATCTATGGCCAGTACTAGTGAAGTTGGTCAATGGCCCAGTTTTGAAAGTACCCCTCAAATTATCGCAAAATTCACCAGTTCTCCTTTTTACAGTCTCTAGAATAGTTTCCCCATCAATCTCTATCGTAGTTTTCAATCTAAACTCCAAACACAGTCTCTAGAATAGTTTCCCCATCAATCTCTATCGTAGTTTTTAATCTAAACTCCAAACCATATTTACGTACCGAGTTGCACTTTCATGAACATTTTTAACCAGAATCCCAGTATGCTCTACGTAGGAAAGAAGGTGGACATTAAAGCTCACTCACCCAATCAACATGCGCCTGTTGCAACCAGCTAAAGTAACACCTTTCCCAGCATAGACGTACATATAAATGATCAATCAATCATCCGTCAGCTTCTTCTCAAGAGCAATTAAATCAAAAGCAGGCCCTTTCATTTTTATTATCTGTTCTGCAGTCTACCACGAAGTATCCTGCTTGCTGTCCTCTATAATGTTTCTACCAATACTATCCAGCCTTTTCGGCATTTAAAACAATTTTGGCAGCGTGGCTGCCGCCGTATTTTTGTTAAAAATTTGAATTGTTTTTCTGTTTAAAATTAATATTTTTATATATATTTTAATCTAATATTATTTGATTTGAAAAGCAAATTAAAAAACAAATATTATCACGATACCACACCTTTCTCTTACAAGGGGGGGAGTGCATTGCTGTGGTCTGGTTGTTTATCTCTTCAAATAGGCAATAATTGAATTAGATCCAACTATAATAAATATCTAACATTCTTGGATTGGAAATATTTGAATTCTATCATACCAAAAGTTTTCAGAGAAGTAAAGAGAGTACGTTTCACAGGTATAACCAAGCCTAAGATCATGACAACTAGCATAAAACAACAAAAGAAGTCAATCGCCCACATACACATAATATATATTTCTACTTTTAGTTGCAGACTGATTTACTGGGTTTCACTTCAATTGTAAATTTGCATTCATGTAAATAAAACAACTGGAAATTCTGGGGAAAATTAAAGCATGAAAAGGAAACAGAAACGCATGCATACAAACTTACCCAGCACCAGGAGAGAAAGAGAAGGACACACACATCAGATAAAACCATTCAGTCTCCGTTAAGTCTTCCGGTGACAAGGCAGCGCAAGGCCTCCGTTCTGGCTGGATGGTCTCTCCTATAGACAATGAATCGTAGAGCTCTCTAAGCTGCTGGCTCCTTTGCAAGGAGGCTTCTTCAGTACTAACCTCCATTGGCTGCACTGTTTTTCTAGTCTTGATTGGTCCATTGTAATACCCATCTCCCCACACTAAGATCCTGAACCACAGAGTAGTAATTAATGCTAACTAAATTCATTGATATTGACATTAACTTCTCCAAGAGATATGAAGATGAAGTGTTTTGAAGCTCTACGTACTATCAGTCTATGACAAATAAAATATGTAGGGGATGCGTTAATTTAATAATTTCTGGAAGAAACTTACCCTTGTTGTGGACACATTTGCCAAAACAGACTGTAAGTCCATTGTACAGATTGCACCGCAGCCTGCAGCATAGTCTGCAAGCGACTACTAAGTGGGGCAGCCATTCTTGCAACTGTAAATTGATCACCACCAGATCAGAGCTTATTCTCTTTCTAATACTCCAGGTATCTCTCTTTGCTAACAAAATAAGTCAGGTAAAAGAAGATGCCAAAATTGAAAAAAAAAATTAGTCACTTCTGTCCTTTATCTTATACAAGTTTTAAGGAGAGGAAGGGAAGGGACTCGGTCATATGATCTGAACCGAAAATCAAACTCCTTGAGTACCAACGAATTAATAGAGAAAAGAAGATGGAAAGTAGTTTTGAATGAGAGAACAGAAGGGGAAGGAGAAGCAGAAGAAGAGAAGGTACAATTGCAGAGCGCAGACTTGCAGGTAAGACAAGAGTGAAGAAGGAGAGAAACAAACAAAAGAAAGAAAGGTAGCTGTGTGCATGACTTTGAAGAGATTCTTCTACGTCTACTGCCACTGCTACTACTTTAGCTAGCTTGCTATATATGTATATATTGTTGAAAACTTATGGGAGAGATTAAGGGAGTAGTAGTTAGGGTTTCTCAAATACATACAGATCAAGACATGTCACTGTGTTAAGGAGAATGAGACTGCGGGAGAAGAAAGAAGAAACTAAAACATGTCACTATTTGATTTGTTAATTACAAGGGAAAGAAAATTAGACAAGGCTTGGGGGTTTTGACTGGTGGTTCTACCAGACAGTTTCGCGGTACTCTCTTTTCCTCTAATTAATACCTCTTATGAGGTGGTCTGTATACTGGTAATGTTAGTTGGTGTGATCGCGAGCGCGTGCGCGCGCGCGTTTGGTGAGGGATCGGGTCTCTTGGGAGGCCGAAGACTGGGCGTTGGGATTAGTGGAATGGGAATTAGGATCGAAGCTGCCACCACAAACACTTGTCAACTAACTATTTTCTAATTATTAAAACGATATGATTTCTTGGAAAAGTACCTCTGTCTCTGTCTTTATATTGGCTTTCGTGAGTGTCCTAAACTCTAGAGCTGACTGTGGTCAATCTGTCTTCTCATGCCAGCGGAGAAAAAACGTGGTACAAGAAAATTTAAGAACCCCAACTAAAAAACCATGTATATACTGCTGTGCAATTACCTGCGTTTTCAACTCAAATTTACGTGGGACTCGCTTCACCAAACTCAATTTTATTCGGAACCAAACAACTATTAACTGTGGTTCACCGCAAACCTGAAATCCACCGCGCTTAGAGATCGTATTCTATTCAAATAATTAATAGTGGTAGTGGTACTGAGGGTGACAGCTCTTGCATCTACCGAGGCTAAAGCCCCTTTTTGGTAACGAGAATCGTAGGTGCCCCCTGTTGTTATATTTTGTCAAATTTATATTTTATTAATTTTCTTTTAATAGTTTTCAATTTCGATAATAATATGTTACAAATAATTAATAAATATATTAATTTTATATTTTTTAAATAAAAAATAATCTTTTTTATAATAATGAGAGTATATTAAAAAGGTCATAAAACCAATAGCCAAAGTGAAATACAAGGATATTTAAAAAAAAAAACTATCAAATAATAAAAAACATATCAAAGATTTTTTATTGCCCCACAATTTAATAAAGAATAATCTTAATCATATCATCAAAAATACACTAAATCAATTTTTTTTAGAAATAATTTTTAGACAAAAAACTGTAGCATCGAATTCATGTGCTCTAAAACAAGCATATAGACGCATATGATTCAGTATTATAATTGGAGATTAATGGAGAAACTAATTTCTGAGGTAAAGTAAACTTAACCAATAATATATGCTAACGTAAACGTCGAAAAGGAGAGAAGAGTCCTGTTTGACTAATTTCAGGGCAATTTGTATACCGCAGCTACTCCAAGAACAAGGCGCCAGTCCCTTTGACTTCAGGATCCAGCGGCTGGGTTTGGTGGTGTGGTGGCATAAAAGCCATCACTACCAAACAGACAACTAGACTGGCAGATTCGAACTAAGAGTCTTCATTGAAAATGGGAATGAAAATAACCTACCTTTTTAGTTGTGCGTTCGTATTGGTGCGATGCGTATGCATGCTTCTCTTGTTGCTCGGAAAGATTTTCTATGAATTAGCTCCCGGTGTCTATGTTCAGGCTCTTAATTCTTGTTTTTTTGTTTTTTTTTTTTTTGTCTTGTGCACGTGTACTGTACGCATACAGTGATCAATGTTCTTCAGAATACCAGACTGCTATATAGCTAGACTGGCAGATTCGAACAAAGAGTCTGCCCTTGGAAAATGGGAATAGAAAATAACTTACCCTTTTAGTCTTGCATGCTGGTGTGATGCATATGCTTCTCTTGTTGCTCAAAAAGATTGTCTATGAATTAGCTAGCTCCTAGTGTCCGTGTTCTGTTCTTAGGGTTCTTGATTCTTGTTTTTCTTGACTTTTGTCTTGTGTACCTACATTGGAACACTTACTCTTTAATTTCTCAGTGATCAATTTGCTGGATTTCCCACGAAACAAATTGGTCATGTCGAGCATGTTGACGCACTGTACCATGTCGAAGAGGAATGATCTCTCAAATACACCACCATTCTTTTTATTTTTAATCCATAAATATTAATAATATAAAAAAATTATGTCATCTTTTAACTCGTCTAAAACATGATATTTAGTAATTAATCTACTACACTCGTGAATTACTACTCGGGTCTAATGAGTTTTTATTCAAATTACAAATATATATATATATATATATAAAATAATTCATTTTTAATATTCGTGAGACAATTTGTAAAAGATAATACAAGGCAATAACTAAGAATCCATTATAAGAGATAAAACAAGATTTAATTTGACAATTTGTTGAATCTTGATGTAATTTTATTATTTTAAATTTTTGCAATTATATGTGAGGTGAGTAGGAACTAAAATATACGCATGAATTGAAACACGATGAATCATTTTGTTTAAAGGAGTCTTCTTTTAATATTGTTAATGACTGTAAGAAGAATTGAAATACAATATGACAATTATTAAGGATCTGATTAATAATTTGATAAAAAAATAATTAATGTAATTTTATTATTTTTAGATTTTAATTATTATTGGTATGTTTTGAAGTATTTTTCGAACTCAATAGTAAAAAGAAAGTGCCGATGAAATACTTTAGAGTCCATAAATGATTTAAAGGCTTAATTATTTTATATTTACTTATAGTTTAATCTGATGTACGTACAAATAGCTATATATTTAAAAGAAAATGAGATTAACCTATTTTTTTATGAATTGTATAATATTTTAGTCTCTTTCCTAATTAAGAATCAAGAATAAATTTTAATTTATATATTAGTGTTGGCGTATATTTCACACAAAAAATATTCCTTGCATGGAGTTAAGTATTTAATTTTAATTTTGGAGTGAATAATTTGTTTAAGATAAGATAAAATGTTTAATAATCACCGATAAAATCATGTCAATACGTGTGACGATTAAAGAATTGAGGGATATTCTTGTTGAATTAAATATTTAATGTATACATCATACTGTTTTTTATATAGTCACGTATTATATTATTTTAGATATATAGTTCCATAGTGTACGTTTAATGTTTTCAAGTTTTAAATGCTAAATTCCACCTTTTATGGCAAGAAAGAGACGGGGAATGTTGGTGTTGAGTTATGCATTTAACAATTTAATGACGCAAATAAACTTTTTTATTCATAAAAACATGAAAGCCTGTAAACATTACTTTTGAGACGAACAGGACCATTGAAAACTGGACCACCAATGCTATGAGGCCCATGGTTTTAGTTCTCCGAGACTTTGACAGGTACAGTTTAATTAAATGTCTCAAAAGCAAAGTAGAATAACTGAAAACAAGGTGGGGGGGGGGGGGGGGAATTCCAAGTAAATTTCATGAATAGCATGTATTGATTGTTTCAATAGATGTCCTTGTATAAATATAATGTTATAATAATTGCTTTTTAAAAGTATTTATAATTGAAAATATATTTAAATAATTTTTTTATTTTTAAAATTTATTAATATCAATATATCAAAACAATTTTAAAAAAATATTAAATTGAGTGCTGCTATTTGAAGAATTTCCATCGGGCCCAGGTCCAATTTACTGAACTCATGTGAAGGCAACTTCACTGCTAGTGCTCTTTTCGAACCATTCGAGGTCGATATTTTGGGCTTCGTTTTCTACAATTCGTTTAGGTAACAATAAGCCGAGGCCTAGAGGGGAAGGGCCATCCTTAAAAAACAATTTGCTCTTAAAAACACACACCATTGGCCCAGCACCAGGGACACCAAGTAGAAACCCAAAAAAGAAGAAGAAGAAGAAGAAGAAGAAGAAGAAGAAAGGAGATCGTATGATTTTTCTCTGTCGATTTTTTTTTCTTTCAAATTTCCATCATGGATTTTCTTTTAGTTTTCAATGAAAAGCATCATCACCAGCAATAATGTGATCATGATCTGCTGAAACGAATACAAGATAGTTTCCTTTTTCCCCCCCCTATGAATACGAGATATTCTGCGTAGACAGGACAATACGCACGCTTCTACTTTAGCTTCCCTTCCTTGTCTTGCAAATAAAAAGCATGAGCCTACTAAAACGATTTTATCGTACTGTCAAGGACAAAGGGGGCACCAGCACCATTACCTTTAGCAACTAGATTTACATGGTTCAGTGGACTCTTCACTAAAAGATTGGTTCTCTTTCAGCAACTTGGCTTCCTTGCCTCAATATCTTGCCTAAATCGACGACACGTTGAAGACAATTGAAAACGTTTCTTCTTCTGTTGAACACCCTTCCGGGCCTGGGCATTTGCAATTTCACGTGGCCAGGAATTTAAATAAATTCCTGTCGCTCACCACGGGCACGGTTGATTTCAAGTGAAAAGAAGTTTCCCACCATATGTCTGGACCCGGTACTACCTTAGTGGTGGCGTGGAAAATGGATCTGCGCAAGTGACTTGATAGTGTTGCATGTCGTTAACAGAGGAAACTCTTGAAAAATTTCTTTTACGGAATCTGTATTTTATCATGAAAAGTCTTGCTCGGTTCTTTTACATGTCTCAATTAAGAGGCCATTGAACAAAAAAAGTGGCATGGTTACGGATTACGACGGAGCTCCACTAAATATACCCATGTTTTTGCATTTAATTTAGTGCAACACTACTCTTAATAAACACTAACGCTATGATTTGATTCACTTTGTTCACAATAAACAACAAAATCAACAAGAAAGGTTAGTCTATAGACACCCACTTGAACATATTAAACTACACTGCAGACATAGGAGTAAGAGAGTAACTGCAGACTAGGCAGCGAGTTGCAGGATAGCCTAGCTACTAGGATTTGATGATCATATACTCACATAACTATCCTTCACTAAAACTTGGACTGCAAAGCAGATTCAACAAGAGAGTGAACATTGTACCTTTTCGAAATGAAACTGCCTACCTACACACATACATTCATAGGATCATTGTGTACACGGATAGAGTATCTTGCTAGCCACGGTCATCAAATGAAACACAATAGAAACAAGTTGGCAGCTTGATTACAAAATCTACCACCCTACAAGGTTATTTGTTGCCCATTGCCTACGAATTCACATATAACAACTCTACTAGGTTTAATAGTATTGGAATATACGGAGTGTAGTTGACATAATTCCCACATTTTCTTAGGGAACAATTCCCACTTTGACATAGAAGTTAAAATAAAGTTCAACAAATTAATGAGATAGGTAACGATACCACTAGATTTGACACACAGGTGATGGTCGAGTCGGAGTACTATCCATCTCAGAATGAATATTAACATTTGCTGCTTGATTCAACTTCGTTGTCATTACCGAGTATTTGGCTCGTCGATACCTTTCCTAGAAATCGTCAAGTATTTGTTATCTGAAATACTTGGAAAGAAGTGAAAATAAAATAAAATAAATATTAATCCATTACTATATATATATATATATATATATATATATATATATATATATATATTGGTTGAGGAAGTATTTTTGAGACTATATGCTAAGAGTGATCACGCTAGCTAGTTGATTTTCATTTAGTGATGTTTACAGTCGTACGTAATGCACAAATTGAATGCTCGATTGAGTTTATTTTATCAGTGTCCCATTACACTACAGATGAAAAGAAAGATTAGTTGTCTAATTCCAGAAGCTCTTGGTGAGCAATTGGACAGCCACTTTATTTGACCAGGACATGTGAAAGTTAAAGCAATAACAGAAATTTACTTGCAAACATCATCAGTGCAGATAGGACCTCGGCCATCGAAGATAAAAGAAAATATATCTGCTTGCAAAAATATAGATAGCCCCTGCCATCATCCCACTTCTTAATCCTTTAACTCGGAGCAAAAGTTGACGTGATCCGGGCGACTTGAGAGCTCATAATCGTCCACTTTTATTTCTTGTAAACATAAATAAATTTGAAAGATATTCAACCTTGTAAAGAAATATATTATTCGGTGAGTTCTTAAAAATAGTTTTATATTAAGTAAAAATTATTTAAACTTGTACTCTATTCCATTAATTTAATTTAAGAGAACAAGCTGTAAAATACGGTTTCAAATAAGGGAGAATTTAATGAACATATCTCATGTTCTGAATAAATACACGAATATGAAGTCATATAAAAAATTAAAGATGTTATATACTCGTAGCAAAGTTTAAGTTTTTTAGATGAACCCGTCACTATTTATATTTAATTTAATTAGAAAGAATAAATATAATAAGATTCAAACATTTAAGTATCTGATTATTAAAGTTTTAATATCATATTAAATTTAATATAATTTTAAAGTTTTAGAAAAACTTTGTAGCTCAACAAAAATTTTACAATCCAAATCAATTCACAAGTTGTGAAAGATGGGCTTCAAGTAAGGGAGAATTTAATGAATATATCCCATGTTTTGAATAACTACAAGAATATAAATTAAGTAATATAAAAAAAAATAAGGATACAATATACTCATCACAGAAATTAAGTTTTCTAAATACATAAATTTGTATAACCCGCTACTATTTTATATTTAATTTAATTAGAAAGAATAAATATAGTGAAATTTAAACATCTAAATATTTTATTTAATATAATATTAGAGCTTAAAAAAAAATTAATGAATCTGTAAGGATTTTCTTTTTGAAGTGCCCAATTCTTTCACCCAATTCATAAAGAAAATATACAGCCAAAAAAATGGGTTCCCATTAGGCTAGCTGTGCAAGGCGCCTGATTTCTCCAGCCGCCCATTAATTAGTGCTTACGAGAGTGGCCATCGCTGAGCAGCGACAAAATTTTGAAGTGCTCCGGCATCTGGAACACATTGATGTCCTTCTTCTTTAACACGATAACGTTGAGGTAGATAGAGCGGCAACACATAAATCTACAGTTGTAGATGCATTTTTGCATGGCTGCCGGCCCATTTTACTCAGGTAATGATATCTTACGTCAATTGATCATGATTAGGCTAATAAGTTAATAATTAGGCCATGACACCTACATATTATATACTCAACCTTTTCTATACAATGAATAACCCCTCTCCTCAATTATATGAG
>Ga0325414_1000469_pt1 | contig 32624 bp, 22 predicted proteins | sample PopdelMetagenome_8_FD_206183 | JGI IMG/M metagenome (GOLD analysis project Ga0325414, IMG submission 206183) | Populus deltoides microbial communities from Bellville, Georgia, United States - Leaf-PdKOR-R3 | ecosystem: Host-associated > Plants > Phyllosphere > Phylloplane/Leaf | place: USA... | reverse complement strand
TTTTTTTTTCTTTATTTTTTGTTAGAACGAGAGTTCAACTCAAGATTTTTGAAAAAAATAATAAAGAAAAGACGCATTAATATCAATATTTAAACCACAACTTATTACAACTTATAAACTAAATTGATTGCACGACAAATGATAGCTCCCCGATATTGATTATATCATTTACGTTTGTGTGTGATGCAAACCATTAATTTGGATCCGAACTGTTTCAGCAATCAATTCAAGCTTCGAAAACTCCGACTTCATTTGATATTGATGATAGCATTTACCAGCAAGCTGGAACCAGTATAAGAAGTGGGCGAATTAAACTCATCTGAAAAGCATCTTAATTTATAGTTGATCGATCACGCTGTTTCCGAAGAAGACAGTGTATAATTTCCAAGAGAAAACAAGTGATTTAAGGTGATTATTAGAAAATAAACAGAAAATAAAAGAGCATACCTAGAAGTATCAAGGACTCGGGAAGGGCTCCAAGAACCTGGAATGCACTGGCACCGAAGACACCAGGTCCAAGAATCCTGAAAATCTTCTTACCTCCAGAGGCCAAGTAGCCCTCTCCATGAAACAACATATATTCATACACTGCAATAAGAAAGAGATGCCCAAAAATATTACTGGAGCACGGCAAGAAGCCATACAATTGCTCACACTTCTCTTCAGAGGAAGAATCCATCCCTTTGAGAAGTAGAATGGAAGATTGGTTTTCTTGAACATTATTGATGCCATCTGAAACCAGTGATTCAACAGAGCTGTGTGCCAGAGAGCGGCCTTTAACGTTTAAAAGAACTGTTAAAAGAAGAAAAAGTATAAAACATGCAGTTTTTGAGATAAGCCTCATTTCCATGGTGCTCAACTAGCTGCACAAATCTTTGGAGGTTATATAAGAAAGTTTAAAGGCCTGCGTGGAGATTTTTCTCTGCAGATGAAGTCTGCTGTGAAGTCAATGTTTGATTATCTAATTAATTTGTAGCTGGTAACATATAAACCATATCATATTCGGGAAAATAAAATAAAATCCAACTAGGTATTTTCTGACTTTAATTTATCTGCATCACAGTATAGTAGAAATACGGTTTCTTGTACTCCACATAATTGTATTATATATTTTTAGAAAAAAATGGTTTTCCCATTATATTTAAATTATATACAAAAACTAAGAGTCATCCTTGTGAGTCAAGACACATTTCATTACTCATTGAAATAGTGAAATAACGTTTTCTTCTTTCTAAAAAAAACTAATAAAGTTTGCAATTGAGGTAAAATCATCTTTTCAAGAGAATATATTGGGGATTACAAGATTGATAGCAGATAAATTGGTCTCTATATATTTTTTTAGCACAGAGAGAAATAATTTTTTACACTTAAAAGCAAAAAAATATATAATTTTGGTTCAAGGATTTTCTTGTTTTTTCAATATTATTTGCACAATAATTTATTACATTGATACTCTTAAAAGTAAAAAAACCATTAAACTTGCACAAGAGAACTGTTTTTCTTTTCATTTTTTAAGAACAATGAAGTTCCCGAATTGATTTTAAAATAAAAAAATAAGCATGGTTCTAAGGGTACTTTTGTCTCTTCCTTTTTTATTAATTATTATTTTGGGGTAGACCTAGGGACTGTTTGGTAATTTAAAAAAATAAATATTACTAAGAAAAGCTTTTAATGTGTGTATGTAGTAGCACGTGGCTCCCCCACTTTAACAACTCGACTTTTTCAAACCCAAAATCGATGGATTTTTTTCCCATCCGGTTTTGGATGTTTTTCACCATATCATTCTGCAAATTTATAATTACATTCCATTCATTAATAAAGCACAATCCACGTAGGATAACGTAAATCAACATTCCCATAAAACAGATTCTCAATATACATGCCCATAATATTATATTTTCATACCATAAGTTTACATTACATCATATTGACATACTCATAAATTCACATTTCTGTTTTAGTCTTGTTATCATCACGAGTTCATACAAGAGTGCCGAACGACAAGTTACACAACTCGTTATCCTAACATCATGTAATTTTATAACATAACATCCTTATAAGAAGAATACCACACATGTTTATTCATGCACATCATATCTACATGATCGCACATACACATCCGTGTTCCACTTTGATTTTTCATTACAAGTCTTTACAAAAGGGGTCAGGCGATTAATTGAGCGATTAACACGTATGTTCATACATAACTCATATCACCCATAACATGCGAATATATATATATTTTTTTTCAAAATACGTGAGCCGCAAAACGGATTTTCTTACGCACCATGTTGGTATGAAGTCCGTGTTACAACACAAGGTAATTTCAAGCATTATAGGCAATTTAAAAACATAATAAAACAATATTAACGTTACATTTCATTCATGGACCAAAACAACATAATTCTTTCATTTCTCCTTACTTATGTAATAACCACCCTTAATAATTCATCAATTACTGAGGCTAATTACAATACTCAAACCCGGTCATCTATCTCGAATACCATTAATCGAACTAACGGCATTCCCTGTTTAAAGTATAACAATCATAGTTCTTTCATATACTTGGTACATACAAAATATAGCACCCATGAACGCATCAACTCTTGAAACTAACTCATAACTCCCAAATCCGGCAATCCTCTTAGGATGCCATTAGCCGAAGCCAATCTTTTATTCATTCTGGTTATCATTTTAGAATGCCATTAGCCGAAGCTAATCATTTATCAATCTCGGTCACCCACTTAGCTAATCATTTGTCAATCTCAGTCATCCACTTAGGATGCCATTAGCCGAAACTAATCATTTCTCAGCCCCCGTCATCCATTTAGGATACCATTAGTCAAAACTAATCATTTATCAATCCCGGTCATCCACTTAGGATGCCATTAGCCGAAGTTAATTATTTATCAATCCCGGTCATCCATTTAACCAAACAAACATTTCAGAAGCGGTTTATGAAATCACTATAACATGATATTATATCCTTTGTAATACACAAACAAACATTTTATAATAGTTTAATATTCAGTATAACACAACAATAGACCCTTTGTATTACTCATCCAACCATTCCTGACAGTTAATGTTCAATATAATACAACAACAGATCCCTTGTAATACTCATACAAAAATTCACAACAATTTAGCGCTATGTATAACACAATAATAGATCCTTCATAAATCTCATATAAACATTCGTGATAAATAACCTTCAACATAATACAACGATAGATCCTTTGTAATACTCATACAACTATTCGTGATAGTTAGCATTTCATATAGCACAATAATAGATCCTTCGTAATAAATTCACTTCAGAATGTAACGTTACACTAGAAGGGGTGTGGAAATCACCTACCTGTTCCTTTCGTGGTGTACTCATTCGGTCGAAGGTTCAATTTCGGTCATGCCACCTGATACATCAAATGATTATAAGTCAGCACATTTGCATTCGACAAACACATAACTCATTGCCATACTTATTTCAAAATCCACGTGTTCACATTCTAGTGTTCCACACATTATATGATTATACAATGAAATCGTTACAAGCATTAAGTCATTTCTGACGTTAAATTCATTAGGGACTAAGCTGCTGCTGCCACAGAAAGTCGTTAGTGAAAACTGGGTCAAAGGTGACATATAATTCATCAGCGAAAACTAATTTGCTGGTTACATAAGGAATTCGGCAGCAAAACTGATTTGCTACTTACATACAGAATTCGGCAGCGAAAACTAATTCACTGGTTACACAGAATTCAGCAGCAAAACTGATTCGCTGGTGACCTATAATTCGTTAGCAAAAACTGATTTGCTGCAATAACACAATTTGGTAGCGAACATTGATTCGCTGCAGACAACACAGTTTTGGCAGCGAACGCTGATTCACTATAGATAACACAATTTCAGCAGCAAACACTAATTCGCTGTGGACAACACAATTTCGACAGCAAAAATTGATTTGCTGCAAACAACATGATTCAGTAGCGAAAACCCATTTGCTGCAGACAACACAATTCAGAATCGAAAAGTGATTTGCTGTAGACATCACAATTTCGGTAGCGAATGCTGATTCATTGCAGACAACACAATTTTGACAGTGAAAACTAATTTTCTGCAGATAACATAATTTTGACAATGAAAATTGATTCGCTGCAGACAACACGATTCGGTAGCGAAAAGTGATTCGCTGCAGACACCACAATTCGGTAGCGAACGTTGATTCGCTGTAGACAACACAATTTCGACAGTGAACGCTGATTTGCTGCAAACACTATAATTCAACAACGAAAACCTGATTCACTGTAGACACCACAATTCAGCAGCAAAAACCGATTCGCTGCAGACACTACAATTCACAGCGAACGCTGATTCGCTACAGACAACATAATTCGGTAGTGAAAACTGATTCGCTGCAGACATTATAATTTGGCAGCAAACATCTAATTCGCTGCAGGCACTATAATTTGGTAGTGAACCCCTGATTGGCTGTAGACAACATAATTCGGCAGCGAACACTAATTCGCTGCAGACAATACAATTCGACAGCGAACACCTGATTCATTGTAGACAACACAAATCAGTAGGCAACATCCACATGTGTTTTGGTTCCAGCTCAAAGTTTGTTATAAAAATCTAGCAAAATCACATAATTTCAAGCATGAACAACCACATGCAATTCAGTTCTAGCATATGATATGTTCTTATCCAGCAGAATCATGCAATTTCAAGCATGAACATCAACATGCATTTCGGTTCCAACATATAATTTGTTCTTAAAATCAAGCAGAATCACACACTTCATGCATTGCATCATTTCTTTACACCTTTCATGTAAGTTCTTCCATCATGTGGGAAAAACCAAAGGATTAATCATCCCCATGCATTTTGTTTTAGTTTGAATATGGTCTAGGAGTTCAACAATGTCATTTTTATGCATTTTAACACACATTTACATGTTGTTCAGCCCTCACTATGGCCGGTCATCCCTCTAAGTTTATGCATTTAAAATTTGTTCATTTGTTTTTTTAAATGGTCTGGAACTAGGTCCTCCTAATCAACCCCGTTTTTGTCTCTCTTTTTAGACTAGATTTCCTTAACAGCTGGTGTAAGGATCCTAGGCCATTTGCTTAGGGTTTTCTTCTCCTTTTTCAGTTCCAAAGTCACAAGAATAGAGGAGAAGGGTTCTGGTTCATACCTCACGGCTTTTTAACAGGTTCCATGTGTAGTTTCAGAGGTATCTCTCTTTTTCTGTCTAGTTTTCTCTTCTTTTCTTATGCAACTTGGCAAGCCTGCTACACCCTTTATCTTTCCATGAATTCATTCACTAACCTCACTCTCTAGGTTTCCTTTAGCTCACACATTTAATGGAGGGGGCATGCAGCTGGATTGGGTCCCAATTTTTATGGAGAAAAGGTAGAGGAGCAAGAGCATGCAGCTGGTCTTTGGGAAGAGGAAGGGTCACCCTTTCTCTCTCCTTGTATTTATAGCCCCTATAAGTGTGCTGGGGTGTCTGGGGGTTGTTCTACCTTATCCTTGTCCCTCTTTTGGGTTATCCTAGGTTGATTTCTATTCCAGTTCTCCCTTAATATAGGCTGATCCAACGTTAATTTTTGTTGGGTTTTCAGTGTCGCTGTCGATTCAGAAATTGAAAGCAAAACTGTGCCACTACCGATTTAGAAATCGATAGCCAAAAACTGTGACGTTGCCGATTTAGAAATCGACAACAAAAAACTGTGACACTACCGATTCAGAAATCGACAGCCAAACTGTGTCGCTATCAATTAGAAATCAGCACCAAAGAACTGTGTCGCTGCCGATTCAGAAATTGGCAACGAAGAACTGTGTCCCTGTCGATTCAGAAATGGACAGCGATGGTGGAGTTATTTCAGGCTTTAATTTACCTTTTTTTGGGTGTTTACACCCACGCCCTTCAGGTTGTACCTGCAAGGCCATCTAATTACCAAAATTAGCCATCCATAATGGTGTTTAGAGTGATATGTCGTCCTCTTTGCTTTTGTAAGACGCGTGTTCACAATGAAGGTGCAGTTGGGCTCTAAAGACCTTTTCTTCTTCTTTTCCTATCTCTTTTCTTTCTCATGGCTTAGAATTTCATGCTAGCCTTTTAAAAAATTGATTGTGTCCATCAGTTTTTATTTCTATCAATTTTAGCCCTTATACTTTTGATTACTTTTGTTTTGCTTTTAATGCTTTTCGAAGTTTTTTTTTGAAATTCCATCCTCTCATTTAGTTTTTTTTTAATCCAATTTGGACCTCATTCTTTTGATTGTTTTTTTTTGTGTTATACCATTTTCTTGATTTTTTTCAAATTCATCCATCATCATTTTATTTCTTTTAATTTTTTTATTTAATTTTGGTCCTCATTCTTTTGATTGCTATTTTCTTACCATTTTCTTGATTTTTTTCTTCAATTTTTTTCCTTAACATTTTACTTCATTTAATTTCTTTATCAAATTTTGGTCATTCTTCTTTTGATTGCCTTTTGTTTTAATCATTTTCTTAATTTATTTTGTTTTTTCAATTTAATCCCTAATTATTTTCTCTCACTTTGTTTTATATGAGATTTTTTCCTTATTGTTTTGATTATTATTTGTTTTGTTTTTAATTTTTTTATGATTGAAAAATTTACTTCGTGATTTTTTCATGTTTATCTTTTGACAAATAATCTCGACCTTATACCCCGTGTTACTAGTTTTGAATATTAGCCTGATTTAAGTTAGGTCTTTTTTTAGGCCTTTTATTTTTTTTGATTTCATCATTTGATATTGAGTTATTGGGCCTTGAGCTTTTATTTATTTATTTCACTTTCCTTTTTATGAATTATCCTAATCTTATATCTCAGGTAGCGAGTTAGTCGAGTTAACTTAGGTTGACTCGAGTTTTTTTCTTGATTGTTTTTATTAATTTTTTTTCAATTTAATCATTTGACATTAAATTATTGACCCTTGAACTTTGTGATTTCTCTGCTTTTATTTTCATGGTGTCATCTTGAATGTGGGTAATCAAGTTAACCTGGGTTAATTCATATTTTTTTCCAGCATTTTATATTTAACTTTGGTTATTTTTTTAAAAAAATTATAATTTTTTAATTTCAATCATATATCACGAATGACAGGTTGAACATGTTAACTCGTGTTAACTCGGTTTGTTTTTTACGTTATGTTTTTTGAAATTAATTTTTTTTTAATTTCATCATTTGACATTAGATTATTAAGTCTTGAGCATTATGATTTTTTTGTTTTCCTTTTCACGAGGTCATCTCTATCTCATATCATTTGAGTTAACCTGTGTTGACTCCAATTATCATCACCTGAACATCTTTTACTTACATTAGGAAAAAATTAACCCGGTCTTTAGCATAACACGGACCACCTATCTAATATTGTCTAAAACTATTAAGGATGAATGTGAAATAAATTGATCAATTTCTTTGTATTTTACCACATTCATTAATTATGTAAATTTAATGAATTGTTATTGGAAGTTAATTCTAGTTAATCATGAATTAATTTAGTTCCATTGAATCTTCTCAGTTTCAATAATTTTATAAATCCAATGAATTATAATTAAGTACTTCCAATTAATCTTGAATTAATTCTACATATAAATAGGAGTTGATAGACTTTATTCTTATGAGTATTAGTGGGAGAAGAAAAGAAGAAATCAAATAGAAAATTTCTACTCTCTTTTTTTTTTGCTTTTGTACATAACTTCATCTAGTTTCAGGTTTCATTGCTGTAGAGAAAAAGAATTGAGTAAGTTTTCTAATTCACAGGTCTTGATTGAAATAACATCATTTTAAGGTATTGTTATTGAAATTGTGTAAAAGGACTTTATTCTTAGGAGTAGTAGTACGAGCAACAAAGAAGAAATTATATAGCAACTTATGCTCTATACATTTTTTGCTCATGTATTCTTTTTCCTTTAACTTTAGGTTATGTTAATGCAGATGAAAATTTTGAATGAGTTTTCTGGTTCACAGAGGTATTGTTGTTGAAATCTTGGAAGGCATTCTTTAAAGGTATTGGTGTTGAAATCTTGGAAGGCAAATTGCATTAAGATCATATACAACTATTGGCAGACAATTTATCTTTAAAGACATAGGGTACAATATTTAACAACAACTTTCTTTTCTATCTGTTTTTTATATTTGAAATTTTACAATTCTACAAATAAGTAGTTTATATATTTATACTTATCTTTTCTTGAATATTTTGTTCATATTTTATATTATCTTGTAAATTTATTACTTTTTTACTGTATAATTTTCTAACAATCTTAAAGTTAAATCCCTTTTATCTTAATTGTTTAGTTTATTTATATATTTGCTTGCCTATTTTTTTGATTTAATAATTTGAGTTCTTAAAATAATCAAAATTTTATTATTATGAAAGAAAAATATGAATTCTGCTTAAGAGAATATTGTTGTTTTGCCAGATGTTGTTACAATAATCATTACTTTAGTAGGGATTCCACCATCACTTTGTATGTTGTATAGTGAGAAACTTTAAAGGTTCAACGGTTTGAATTTGAAAATATGACTATAAAAGATGTTTTTCTATCTTACCACCGATGAACTTTCAAAGTTCTTAACTGAAGATGGGCAAAGATATTAGATAAAGAATTTGATATCACTGTTGCAGTGATTATGGACTTGTGAATATATTGATTTTGAGTGCAAAAACTGCATCTTGAATATATTAGACAATACACTCTATGATGTATATTGCCATCAATAGTGCAAAGGCATTATGTGAAACTTTAGATATGTAGTACAAGGATGAAAATGCCATAATGAAAAAAATAGGTTCATATTTAACAAAATCCTTGACTTCAGGATGATCAATTGAAAGAATGCAATATGTCAAATTCTAGAATTTTAACTCATCTTACATGACAACATTCATATCAAAAGAATGGTTTTTATTGAATCTTTTTAAGTAGTTGCTACTATTGAAAATTTCTATCATCTTGGAAAGACTTCAAAAACTACCTTAAACTTAAGTGAAATGAGTGGAAGTTGAAGATCTTATTATGGAGTTAATGATATAAAATAACAATAAGTTGTCTAAAAAGAGAGCTATATTTTCTCAGTGGCTATAAGGGAAAATGTGATTGAACATGAGATGAAGTCTCCCAAAAAAAACAAAAGAAGAAGTTGCTAATGTATATGCTTTATATCCAATCAGTCAGTTACACACAACACTAACTTTGTTCATGCAAAATATATTTATTATTAATAAAAACATTCTTTATTTTTAATATTCATTTATGTTTGATGAGTCTAGAGTAAAGCTAAAGTCCTAGGGATAAAAATATTTTGTAAAGAAAATTATAAAGTTTTTATAATTATAAGATTCCTATTCCATTAAAGCATTGTTTTCACTACTAGAATTAACAGTTTTGCTAACGAAATTTTCTGTCGGTATGTATACTAACAATACATAGGTACAAAATTTATCGAGAGTTTTACGGACAAAAACCGTTCTTCGATAATCTTATTTCTATCGACAAAAAAAAAGACCGATGGTTTTACAGACATAAAATACATGTAAAAAAAATCACCCGCTTTAATACACCGACGAAATTATTCCGTCGATGATTGGTAATGGTATTTATTGTAATTTTATTCCAACCCTCTATAAAATACCAACGAAATTATTTTCGTTGGTGATGTAGCAGTGTTGCAGTGGCATATGAAAAAAATTATTCCTCGCCTCTGACATATACCGATAGATCATGTTAGTCGTTATATCCATCTGTAAGAATTAAAAATATATATTTTTTTTAAAATGTTTTGAACAAAAAAAGAAAATAATTAAAAAATAAAATTGTATAAAATTGAAATAAGTAAAAATATTTCTTGAATAATATAAAATCCAAATATTCATTACAAATTTATTTGTTCAAATAAAAATTAAACTAGAACAATGGCGGTGCTGTAGGAGGAGGATGAGGCTGGTCGTTTCTGAAACCATATGACCAAAAAAGAGGCGTACATGTACCACCCATCTGTGATCTCATGTCCATGATCATTTGGCGGAGTTGTTCATAATCCGCTGAGAGTTGCTCATAATTTTCAGTGAGATGAGCAGTATGTTGTTGCAAGGCTACGAACTCTTGACACTGGGTGCTAGATACCAATTGTGAACTCCTAAAGATTGAGATACTACGTGCCGCCCATAAGTTCTTAGTCGTAGTGTTAGAGAGTTTTTACACCCAATTTCTATTGGGTCCACCAGACGATCTTGCCTCTACCCATAAATTCAGATCGAAATTCGGGTGGGTCGAAGGATCGTCCCCATATCTCTCCCTTAACCGGCTGTTATATGTCTCTTTGAAATAAAAAAACTAAAATCATCAAATTCAATTCAAGAAAATAATAACTTATGAAAGAAAATGGTTTAACGAATATGCCACAAAGTGTTGAGCGCGATTGTCGACGGACTGTTGCACTCCCTTTTGACGGTCTTCACTTCGCATATGTGTCTCCACAAAAAGCTTTATTGGGCTCGGCTTAAGTCCATGAGCTGTAGCCTATAAGCAATTTTTTTTACAAGTTAAATATATTTATAAAAAAAACAAATTAATTAAAAATAGATGTGATTAAAATTAATCTTACCATTCGCTTTGCATATGAAACGAAAGGAATGGAGCTACCGATAGGCATGGTAAACGAGCTGTGAATTTGCCTGCTTCGGTTCCCCACACCGGATTGCGAGTGTCATGTGAAATGCTCGGACATCACATGCTGAATATATTCCGCCCATGTATCCTCTATGATGTATAGCGGTTTGAAATCCTTCCAAACCGCCATGTCATTCCAGCCAGGCAGAGAGTTTTCCCTGACATATTTTCTAGCCTTTTTTTTAGCTTCATACCAAAAATCACGCAACCTACATGATACAAACATATTTTATGAGCTAATGATAAATGAAATTTTAATATTTAAAATTAAAAATAATTATCGTATTGTTTTCGTCGTTATCTAGTTATAGCGTGATTCTCCCAAACCCTCATCGCAACATTGTCATTTTCTCTATCCCATTCAAATTTACCTTGCATTAATAATTTATGAAAAATAAATCAAAATTCTAAATAAAGTAAACGAAGTTACATAAAAAATAGTTAAAACTTTAAGTTAAGACCAACCTGAAATCTTGAAAACCATATATTGATATGAGGTTTCCAATTAGGATGTCTGGAAATCTGACTCCATTGAAACAATGGAAATCTTCATCGATGATTTAAACGCTGATGTTATTACCCGGGTGGCCTCAATGTTTGTGAACCTGAAAATCGATAAAATTAATGAAATATTAGTTGTTCATAAACTTACATTGAAAGGTCATCCTTCCAATGTACCTCGTACTTCCGTGAGAATTGATTACACTATGAAGGGACATCGCCTCTATGTTGTGGAATAGCACTAGTAGAGTCAGTGTCGTAGGTCGATGCAGGTGCCTCTTATTGCTTAGCACCCATTGACATGTTTTTCATCATCATTGCTAGAAGAACTAGCTGTAATCATGTACTCACGACATGAAGTTGATTTTCCCCTATGCTTCTACACAAATTTAATGAATATTTGCATAATCAATTTTGATTTATTTTTAAAAAATTCAGCAGCATCTCCCTTATACTGGAGACTACTAAGAATTTTCAATCTTGTAAAAATACAAAATATATACCACAAACCAGTTGATTTTAATTTTTTTCTACCAATAATTTTGGATTATTCAATTTCATCTCATTTTTAACATAATAATGTTTTTAATCCTGAATTGACAAGAATTCTTTGTAATTAAATTCAATCCTATATATTCAACTGACATTTATACTACATATTTGATAAAAACAATTAAAATTCAACAAACACAATAAAACATTATTGCAATGTAGACAATAAAATAGAATAAAAAAAATAATCCTGTATATTCAATTAACATTTATATCACAAATTTCACTACCAAAAAATCGATAAATACAAACGAAAAAACCAGGGGAATATTTTCATCGATAAATTTTCGAGGGATTTTACCGACGAAAATATTCCCTCGGTATATACCTAGGGAATTACAGTGGGGAAAAAAATTAAAACAAAGCAAAATAAAATGATGACGTGTCATTTTTACTAACAAAATTATCGACGAAATAAATTCCGTCTGTAAAATCATTGGTAAACTGTGAACACTGTTCATCATGTCAATTACAAAGGAAATCACCGACGAAAAATTCTGTCGGTATTTTCCATAGAGCTCTAAAATTGTTCACTTTTCAATTGCATTGTTAATTGTTGTTCTTTACAGATAAAATCACCGACGGATTGAAAAGTTGTCGGTGTTATTTGATGGTTTTATGAAAAAATTCAATTAATTTAAAATTTTCATTTAAATATTATAGACGGAATCACTGACGGATTGAAAAATCATCGGTGATTGTTGGTGGTTTCTGAAAACTTTTTATGAAATTGAAAATTTAAATTAAATATTACACAAGAAATTACCGATGAAATAATTAAAAAATATTAATATTTAATTATCCGTAAAACCGTCGCTAACGTGCCGCAATAGAAGGCCTGAATCCCCTTATTTCACAAGAGACAGACTCATTTCTTATTATTATTCTTCTTCTCTATATATAAAAAACATCAATATCTATTTCTTTCTCTTCTCTTCTCTCCTCATCTCCTCCTCCATGCTCGGGTATGTCTTCTTCTTCTTTCTTCTTTTATCCTCTTAGTTTTTTTTTTAAAATTAATATGCTTTATGAAATGTTTTTCTCTCCTTAGCTTCACTTGCAACTACATCAAGGTAAGATTTTTCTTTTTTTTTTCATGATATTTTTCACTATAATTGTTTTTATTTTATTTTTAATTGTTTTTGTTCTTAATAATTGTATGAATGTTGTTGTGTGATTTGTTTTTCATATGAGATTAATTTTTAGTTGATTTATTTATAGGATTTTTAATTTTTTAGCAATCGCAACATCATTTTTTTCATATGAATTTTTTTTCATTTTATTTATTTATTGCAAATTTGTTTGAGTTGATTTTCTTCTTTTTTCCAAGCATTTAGAGTATATATTATAGAGTGTGATTTATGTTAATTTAATTATTTTATAATTTTATAAAATGGATTTTTTTAAATGTTTTTAAATAATTATTGACGGAATTACTAATGGTATTTTTTGAGGGATATACCGACGGAATGAAGCGGGTAATTTTTTTTCACGTCTGTTTCGTCAGTAAATCTGTTAGTAATAATATTTTTTTTATTACCAATGGATTTACCGACGGACAAAAATTTACCGATGAAAGATTCACTAACGGAGCATTTTCGTCGGTGATTTCGTCGGTAAATTAATTACCGACGGAATATGTGTCTTACACTGACGGAAAAATTCCGTCAGTAAAACTGTTAATAAACTGTAAAAAAAGAAAAATAAAAGAAAATATATAAAAAGATTCACCATATATACCTATTAATTCTACTTGAGAAGACTTGAAACAAGAGAGGATTGAGAGAGTGAGAGTGAGATTGTGAGAATATAGAAAATTAAGAGAGTGAAGAGATAAAAATGAACTTCCAGCGGGTTCACTGGGTTTTATACTATGTTTTTACCGACGGAATCACCAACGGACTATTAAATAATATTTTTTTAATTAATTCATCGATGATTCCCTCGGTAAATTTACCTTGAAATTTTCATTTCACACTAAAATTTTCAAAAAACCATCTAGATTTTTAGTGGTCCGTCCGTGATTCCATCGGTAAAAATTTATAAACAATACATAGTCAGAAATGCATTAATTTCCTGCTCGTTGGAATTCACAGTCTATTGATAATTCTCTCGAAAAACTGGCAGCACTTTAATTGCCATCGACATGAGAAGGGGAGCAATACCCCTTGCCTCTAGAATTCACCAACAATCACAAACCGTCGGTATTTTCCTAGGTGTTCCCCAGGGGAGGGGAATAGTAGTAAACAATACTGCTCGCCTTTGAAATACAGCGACTGACACAAACTGTCGGTATTTCCCTCCATGTTGTGCATAGTAAATGATAGATTACATTTGCATTCCCTATCTATCCATCCTACAAGTGCTTAAATTGAAAGTTGCACACACAATACAATAATACCAATTCACATAACAATTATAAAATAAATATTTTTTTGTTGAGAATTTCATCGATAACTATATATTACATTATAGTTTGTGGTGTTACATTACTTTCATGTTTTCATAGCTAGCCAGAATTGTCTTCTTCTTCTTCAATTGACTCGCTGTCAGCTCCAACACAATCTTTTACATTGATATAATTGATATCATCATCTTCATCAACTTGTGCTTGTCCACTGGAGCTCAGAACAACATTTAATTCCTCAACGTCAACAAAAATATTATTGAAGACACAAAAATTTGAATTTTCTTCCAAGTCAATCGATGTAGCAACTCGATATGGTTCAACCAACTCATTTACTTGAAAACATCATCTCTGATATTTGAGTAATCGTTCTCATCCTGAACAACCTCGACATGACCCTTCAATTTGGTTTTCAATATGGATAACCAATCAACTCTTGAACGATCATTTCTAAAGGAAGAGATGTATGTGCAATAAACTTGTTGGCATTGCTTGGAAAAAACAAAGACATCGTTGGCGTTGCAGAGTCTAGCTTTTGGCCAAACCATGATAGGAATCTACTCTGATTTCTCTGTTAGTGGTGTCATAATAATAACATTTGAATAAAAATACTCTATTTTGCTCGCTATGATATTGCAATTCAATTACCTCTTCTAATTTCCCATAATAGTCAACTTTAAACTTATTAGAAGTCGATCCCTTAACACTAACCCCACTGTTATGTCTTTGTACCCTGCCCATATTCTTCAGTATGAAACATATATCCATTAACAAAATACCCGCTGTAGAACTTCACTTTTCTTTCAGGACCCAGACTTAGTAGAGACAATGTAGCGTTAACATTTTTTCCTATTTTATAAACCTGGTGTATCAAGTACAACAATGAATAATGATTGAGAATTCTGTAACAAAATTTAAACTCTTGATATATAATGAGTTTGTGATAATACTTACATGTGTTTTGAATCATGTTGCAAATTGTTCATCTTGTAATTGAAAGTTTTGAGATTCTGTCAACTGTGAGTTATTAGATAGTAAATATTGACGATGTTGCTTACGAGGTATTAAAAAATATATGAGTTTGTGATATTACAAGAGATAAATAGTCGATTAATAACAAAGTCTAAGTAATATACTTACTGAATAAAATGTCTTCCATTAATAACAAAGTCTAAGTAATATACTTACTGAATAAAAGGTCTTAGTTCATCGTAGTTAAATAGCATATAATTATGTGCTTGGTTGAATTCTAGGAGTGGGTCATCTAGGATTGGAGAATACTGACAAGTTCTCACTTGAAGGCACTTCACCACCATCATCATTTCTTGGTACACGATTGATTATTGTTCTCAAATGAGGCTCGAAATAGTACGAGATAAATGTCGAGATCTTCTCAACAATATAGGCCTCACATATCGATGCCTCAATATGCCTTGTTTTTTTTTTACTTTTTTCTTAAGATTGAAAAAATACTTGCATGGAATAAAATGAATATTTTCAATTAAAAAAAAATGAAAATAATATCGAAGATTACATTACATATATAATCTCTAACCTCTTGAATGGATACATCCATCTATACTGGACCAGGCCTTCAACTTTTGCCCCATACAATAAATGTATGGGTAGATGCTCCATGGAGTCAAAAAAAGATAGAGAAAATATCATCTCAAGTTTGTATATTGTCTCGACAATATTCGTTTGAAGGCTCTCAATTTGTTGTGTCTGTAATTTGCTGGAGTATATATCTCTAAAGAAATGACTAATCTCCATGAGTGCATCCCATATCCCCTTTAACAATAAATCACGATAAGCTAATGGAATAAGTGTTTGAATAAACACATGGCAGTCATTGCTCTTCATTCCATACAATTTATAATCCTCTAAATTAACCTACCTTGATATGCTCGAGGTATATCCATTGGGAAAGCACAAAGTCTTTAGCCATTAGTACACTAGTAGTTGTGCATTCTTGTCTAAGACAAAAGTTGTTTTGAGCTTTGCAACCCATGACCTAGCACAAACCAACTTCACACACACACACACACACACACACGGTATAACATGAATGATATAAAAGTATTTGAGGGACATAAAGAGGATTTAACACCCTAAATGAATTAGAAAAATTATTCCACATGCTCTTGAATAATATTAATTCTGAAATCTTTGCACAAAGTGCAATGAGATTTGAAAAGAGTTTCAAATCTTATTTAAGAAATAAATAACTATAATATTGAGAACAAATATAATTTGACAGAGTAAACGCACTCTATGCTCTAATATCTAAATCAGAACATTCTTGATGAAATAATTCTATAGTTGCCTATTCTGTAATACTTGAGTCACCTGTGACATGAAAGGAGAGAAGGTCAATAATTTTTTCAAAATCTAGGTGGGCACAATGGGGATGGCGATGAAGATAATAATTACATTGAGAAATTGATCACTGAAAGATTATGTCAACCATGTATGACTTTCTTAATATTTGATGGATTATGACATGTTGCTAGATATTATACTTGATCTTCAATTATAAATCAATCAATTTGTTAAATTATAATAAATTCAAAGATAATTGATTTAATCTTATTTTATTTAGAAATATGATTCATATTTAAGCAAACTTATTAGGAATCTAATAAGTCATACACATTAAGAACCATTAGTCAAAAAATATATTGGGATGATTAACAAAATGTGACTTAATTATGAATAAGTTTAAAAAATTAATGATTAGATATAATTAATAGAGAAAATTACAATTCTAGAAAAAAAAAAGGAGGGACTTGATTGAATAATTTTTTAAAATTATCCTGAAATAATATATGTGATATTTTCAAGGAGCAAAGTAATATTTTACCATTCATATTAGGTTTTTTTTTTATATAAATAGAATGTTATGCCTTATATTTTTATATATAGAAAAATATTCATGATCATATAAGATTAAAGACGGTAGTTAGGCATATATAATTTTCTCCAGCAAAAACCTCAATTTTTGAAATATCAGGGAATGACTTAGCTAATGACACAGTGGCAACAACAATAGAGTTGGCGATAAGAGAGATGACGGTAGCTAAGTTCTCAACAACAACAATGTTGAGGGTAGCAACGCTATCGATAGTAATGTTCTTGTCCATGTTACTAAAATATCCTTAAGATTGTTGTAATTAAAATACAATGAACAGAAACAAAATATAACTTGATACGTGTACAAACACTGTCTTTAAGGATATTTTCTCAACACAAGACTATTCTCCAGGATCCAACAAGTTCTTCCTCTAAAAATGAGGGTTACAGAAACAACGATCAAGATAAAAAGGAAATACCAGCAAACCTTGGAAACATAGAAAAATAATATATGGTATTTTTCAGCTCTTTTTTGACTGTAAGAGTGCATGGTATATATAGGCTGCTAACATATAACAAATAGACAAAAAATAAATGAGAAAATTAAAGAGTTGTTATAACAGTTAAAGAAATAAAAGAGCTGTTAGGGAATTAAAGAGTTGTAGTTATTAAAAAAATTTTAAAAGAAAAGAGTTGTTAGAATTTTGTGATCGTTAGAAAATTAATTCCAATGAAAAACATAACGCTTTACAATGTCTCTAATACTTTTCATTTAAGATATTATTTTGGTCCGACATAACCATAAAACACCGTAATCTTGAATTTGTGTTTTGGAAAAAATTAAAGAAACACAAAGTTACATTAGTTTTATTTCTATTTTTATAATTATACGAGAATATTCCACCTCAATTAACTTCATGTGAACTTTCTATATGAATAATGCTATCAACATATGCGATTTTTCCTCGGAAGAACAACTTGTATAGATTCCAAACTTCAAAGGATATTGAAGAATATTCAACGAATTTATGGATATGTTCTGCCAACTACCGTGTCCTTGCTTGGACGAGGCATGCTTGTCTGTTACGAGGAAACTCCCCCACCCGGGACCTGCATAAATGCGATCAAATAGAAGACGACAAGACAGCCTGAAGAAAGACCCAAGACATTGTTGACTATTGACCAGACTATTCTAAAATTCTAGCAGGATCTGCTTGGCATATTGTCATTACAGAATCTGGCATGCTTAGCAAGTAAACCAATTTTTACGGGAGAAATTCCTGGAAATTGAATGTCCCCGGCAGTATAGTAAATTAAAAGATAGAAGTGTTATATATATATATATATATATATTAAAGCACTATTCTTAGCTTAGACGCGTCTTTCGATCTCGATTAGACGACTTCACATGAACTAAATATTCTATTGCAAATGAATATTCTTCCATTGGAAATGCATGGTCCTAATTTATTAACACTATATTGTTCAATGTTTCCGTAGTTTTTTTATATAGTATTTGTTTTAATTTCATAATATAATCCGTAATACTTAATGTTGACCAAGTAAATGATCAGACTACTAACTGCGCATATATGTGTATGTGTGTGTGTGTAGGGAAATTAAGCTCGAGCTCTATGTTACTGCCTTGAAGCACTGATGAACATGTTTAACCATATGATTTTCTCTTTCTTTGCATTAACCTTTTTATTTATGCTGAAGAAAACAGCAGCAGAGGGAGTCCATGCAAAAGGCATCAATATTGGTGCTATTATCGATATGAGTTCACGTATTGGTAAAGAGCAGAGAGTTGCCATGGAAATTGCAATGGAGGATTTCTATGGCACCGGCAATCAGACGTTGAATCTTCACATTAAAGATTCTCAAAGGGATCCTGTCTGTGCAGCTCTTGCAGGTATTTATTTCGCTGGCCTATCTTAATGAGTACTATGAGCTTACTTGTTTACATCATTGCAATGGAGTAGACATGTTTTGCCTCATATTTAAATAAGCAGCTAGCAGCAGGTATCTAATTGTTGCTAAATGTAATACTTTCAACAACAATTAATTTAGTGCTGATGAATTACAATTAAACTTGGCCACTTGTTCTGCTGAATTAGAGTGCAGAATTAATTTGTTCTTAAAAGATTATTAATTCTATATGCAATTTGAGTAAACAGCAATGGATCTCATCAACAATCAACAAGTACAAGCCATTTTAGGACCACATACGTGGGAAGAGGCGTTATCAGTCGCTGAGATCAGTAGCCAAACTCAGGTTCCAATTCTTTCTTTGGCTGACACCACTCCCAAATGGGCAACAGAGCGATGGCCTTACCTGCTTCAAGCTTCACCTAGCAAGCAAGAGCAAATGAAAGCCATCGCAGCTATTGTGCAATCATGGAATTGGCATCAGGTCACTGTAATATACGAAGGTACGGATTCATCAGCTATTGCAGTCACACCATATCTCTTTAATGCCCTGAGAGATGTAGGTGTAGGAGTCATCCATGGTCTAGTCCTCCCTACTTTTGCTTCTACCATTACGTTGTCTGAAGAGCTCGAAAAACTTAAAAGAGAGCAGAGCAGAGTCTTTGTTGTTCATTTGTCCTTCCCTTTGGCCGTGCGACTATTTGAAAAGGCAAAGAAAATGAAAATGATGGAAAAAGACTATGTATGGATCACTACAAATCCCATTACAAGCCTTGTTCACTCCAATGCCTCTATTATCTCCTCGTCAATGGAGGGAATAATAGGGGTCAAGAGTTATTTCCCTGAAGGAGGGCACCTTTTTCATGAGCTTCGTCAAAGATTTCGAGGGAAATTTAGCTTACAAAATCCTAAAGATGACAACAATGAACCTGGAATTTATGCAGCAGAGGCCTATGATGCATTTTGGACACTGGTTGTAGCGCTGAATGGAAGTAACCGAGGAGGTCAAGAGTTGTTAGAAACAATTTTGCAAGTGGACTTCCATGGTCTATCAGGAAAAGTTCAGTTCATCAAATTCATCAACGAAAGAGCTCCTGCAAACAGATTTCATATCATCAATATAATTGGAAAGAGTTACAAGGAACTTGGGTTTTGGTCAAAAGGATTAGGCTTCTCTAAGACTATCCATGAAAATTCTACTTCCAGACCTTGTATGACTGATTTGGAGCAAGCGCTTTGGCCAGAGGGACCGTGGAATACTTCTTCAAGAGGATGGATTACCGCAACGAGTGCAAACCCATTGCGAATTGGTGTGCCTGGCGAATCAGGTTATAGAGAGTTTGTGCATGTGGAATATGATCACTTGGGAAATAGTGTTGCTTTTTCTGGATTTGCAATCGAGGTTTTCAAAGAAACTATAAAACGCTTGCCGTTCACTTTGCCATACGAGTTCATTGCCTTCAAAAACACTTCTTATGATGAGCTCGTAAAACAAATCCATCTCAAGGTAAGGCACAAAAGAACAACTTTTTGTCCATTCACCTTTTCGTTTGACTTCGTGACCATTAAACATTGACTAGATAATTTCTAGGAACGTAAACCATGCTCACAGTATCCATATTTTTGCTCACTTCTACTGATTATAATCTTCAATTAATGCCTAGAAAAAGTGGTTATCGTTTGACTTCAGAACATGGATGCCAACTGAAATATGTGTAAATTTGCCTTTGTTTTTACTTTATTGGGAGGTCTAATAGTGTTTTGGGCTACACAATTAATTAGAGATAGCCTTCCCTCATTCATAAATCCCATCCAGTTTTCTTAAGTTTTGAACCCGACAAGTAAGCATCTCAATGGCTTGGTTTGGTTGTCCTCTCAAGGAAAGGTCATGTAGTTGATTGTACTTTGAACTTAACTTGAATATGAATCTAAATTTGATCATGAAAAGATTTGTCCTAAAAAGCAAGAACACTAACATAATTATTTGAAAGAGAAGTCCACGCACACAAAAAAGCCAAACGGAAAAATCTTATTAACTCAAGTGATCATAAATGTTAGCAGAAGTATGATGCAGTAGTCGGTGAATTTCTCTAATTTTCAAAGGCTTGTGACTGATCGGGCTTGCACTTTCTATCCATGTTAACAGAAGTATGATGCAGTAGTTGGTGATGTGGTAATATTGGCTAGCAGATACCAGTTCGCAGAATTCACAAAGCCTTACACGGAAACAGGATTGATGCTGATAGTCCCTGCTCAATCAGGCAATAGAGAATTGTCATTCATTAGACCCTTCACAAAATCCATGTGGGTTCTAATTGCAGTCATAACTGTCTACAATGGTTTTATAATTTGGTTGATAGAGCGAAATCATTGCCCGTCACTTAAGGGTTCTATGCTGCATCAAATAGGAATAATGCTTTGGTTAGCCTTCAGCACTCTTTTCTCGTTACATGGTAAGATTCCTTTATCACCCGTTTCTTAATTTTTCTTTTCAGATCTAGAAACTATAGTAATTCCATGTTGATATAGAATAGAACTAATAATATTTTGGTATAGGGGGGAAAATGCATAGCAATCTATCCAGGATGTCGATGGTAGTCTGGCTATTCGTGGCGCTAGTAATCACACAGACTTACACAGCTAACCTTTCGAGCATGCTTACTGTCCAGAAGCTTGATGGTGCTGCTCCTAATGTTGAGGCCCTGCTAAATAGCAATGCAGTTGTTGGATATTGCACAGGTTCCTACCTGCAAAATTATTTGGTGGATGTTTTACGTTTCAGGACGCAAAACATCAGGAATTATACCACACTGGAAGCTTATGCTCAAGCATTCAAGAACAAAGAAATTGCTGCGGTCTTTCTTGAAGTTCCTCTGGCCAAATTATTCCTTGCAGAGTACTGCCGCCGCTTTGTCTCAGTAGGGCCAACGTACAAAGTCGGAGGGTTTGGATTTGTAAGATATCCCCTACTGATTCATTTTCCTTTTATTTTTTCCTGTGAAAAAAACAGGGATTGAAATGAACATTTGCAAAACTTAAATAGAACTGGATCACATGAACATGCTGAATTTGGAATAAACTGTACTGGAGAGTATCAATTCTATACTGCATGTCTAGAAACCACACTATACTGCAACCTAAGACATTCATCATATCACTTGTATTTCACACTTGCTGTTGCACTGTCCACTAATCAGGGTCCTCTCTTTTCTGAACTTACATAGAACAGTGAGAAATGAAACTTTGCTCGACATCTAATTTTAGATTAGTGGCATGGTGGGAAGATAGTTGATTGTAGCCTTATTCCTTTCAGCCCTAATGACATTGTAGGTTTATATCAGTGTAATTAATTGAAGTTTCATGATTTGTGTCTCAGGCATTGCCTCGTGGATCTCCATTACTTCCTAGCATCGACGAAGCTCTACTGAAAGTATCTGAAAATGGAACTCTACTGGAACTAGAGAACACACTCATTAAGCCAGGAAATTGCCCAGATGTGGAAGATGAAAATCATAGCCTTAGCCCCAGCAGCTTTGGGACACTCTTCATAATAACCACCGGCACATCAACAATCTCCCTTGCAATCTACATTTTCTCGAGAGCCAGTTCCATGCTCGGATACACAACCACATGGAGACTTATGTTGGCTGCAATGAGATATTGGGTCTGTCAAAGGCAGATCACTAGAAGATCAAGCAATGCTGAGAATTCTGTTAATAATTTGGCTCCGCAGGCATCAGGCATGCAATCTCTTGTATGATGTATATAAACCCAAAAGTTGGGGCATAATCTATCATATGTCTCAATTATTAAAAATTGCTCCTATATTAGTAATTTGTTCAATAACACTTAATTTGTATTTATAAAATTGGTTCAATTGGATATGATATGAACTATCAATTTTCTCATAAAAAGAGAATTGAACTCACATGCTAATTGAATGAATTGAGCTGTACAACTCATATATAGATCCAAAAGTGTTGTTCTTTATTGACATGGAGAATTAAATGATGAAGAGCATCCTCTACACATCTGATGAAGACTACTCCATTGGCCACTGTGTTTAGGGGCCTCTGTTAATTACATGGACTCACTGATCATCAAGCACTATAACCATGTATTTCTCATTTAATTTTTTGACATCCTAACTACTCTGTTATTAATCTAACAAATTAGTCCTCAGGAACATGTCAATCCGTTGATATGTTAGATATTCAATATGTTGATTGATCACTAATTATTTAATTAATATATTATTTGTCATTCATTTTTTCTTCCCAGCAAAAAAAAAAAAAAAACCTATAATTAGAAACTTAATTTAAAGCTAAGAAAAGTAGTAAACCCGCAAATCAAGCGAAATTTTTAACTTAACTTTAATAGGTTAAGAGAAAGAAAGAAAAAAGATAATGCCCAAAACTATAAACTAGGTAAAAATGCTAAGTAAATAAAGAAAAATAAATAAAAAAAGTGATAAAAAATAAATTAAAAATTCTAATAAAGAACAATTATTGTTTATTTTTAATGAAATGAAATATAGATACATGAATTTTTTATATAAATACTAGTTGAACCTTAATCAAAATCTCTTAAATTGTTTAAGCGACTATGATAGTTAGTAGTTTAATTATGTATTGTTTCTGTTCTTATTGTTTTTTTTTTAATTAAGCCCTTTATTAATAAAATTTGAAATTAATTATATGATATTTCTTTTAAAAAATTCAATAGAAATTAAAAAATTTAATTGAATATACATGGAAATTATAAAATGTTTTATATCCACATATTCTATATTGATTTTTTTCTATTATTATATTAAAAAATTTATTTCAACCAATAAATATCAATTGGCAAATACATATATTTGGATGAGAGGTGCAATACAAAATGTGTTTTGAGTTGAGAAGGAAATATTTCATATCGTTAATATTTTTGTATACAAATCTTAGATGAGTCTTAAATCATGAAACACCTATTTAATTCAAGGATTTTTCATTATCATTTATTTCATTTTAAATATCACAAGATTAATAATATGAATAAAAAGAATTGTATGCCAAATAACTATGTTAATTAGATTAATATACAATCATACAATCCCGTGTTTGAAATGATTTCAACTTCAATGGGAGCGAGGTAATTAAAATTGTTCATGAGATTAATTAAAAAGGGATAAATTTATATAATTCGAAAATCAATAAATTATGAAATACTCAAAAATAAACAAAATATGACACCAGACCACTCTTACAACTAAATTCTTAATTGATATTCAATTTAAAATGTTTTACATTAATTAATAGTCAAGCCTGGAAAAACGTAACTGGATACATGCTAGAGTCGTGATTCTCTTTTCTGAAGAACTTGAAGCGTATCAAGACTCGATGCGTGCAGTTTCCAGTCTTGCACTCCGACACGTATTTCCAAGGACTGTAGGAGTGCTGAAGCATTAATTTCCAGGAACTCGGCTTCCACAGAAATCTGGAGTGTAAATATCCATTTCGAGGAAATTCTTGAATATCTTTTTCGTAGCTGACAAATGAACTTCAACCATGTATTCTGTCTTGCGTGCATGGCAAGCAGCCCCATACAGCAAAATCCTCGTCTTTACTTTGTGTGGCCTTTTCACACAAGTCAAATACAATTGAGCGTGCATCCTATCGGTCTTCCCACTTGCACTGTGCTTTCGGATTTAAGTATCGGACCTCGTACTCGTGACAAAGATGTTATGCAATAAAAATGTTTCCACATTATCGAGCCACGAAAATCCCTGTGCACTTTCCATTGGGATATCAACGATGCGGCAATGAAATTAATTCCATCTTCCTCTATAACCCAATATTCAAGGAATAATTTTCTGATAATTAATTTAGAAAGAGAAAAAAGACAATGACAGCCTAAGAATCGAGAAAGTTGGACCTACAATACGTACATGAATAAATCTCATAGCCGCCATGGGACCTTTGACATGTATATAGTCCCTTTTGTGGACTTTTTGGCACCTTATGATGATTAAGCAATGACTTTTATGAATAGTTGTAATAAATATACACTCAGTTCTAAGAACAAAAGTGTTTCTTCTTAGTATGTAATAAATGCTGAGAATTACTTGTAGGAGAGTAAAAGATCATAAGCTCTTTTATTGGGTTGTTCAAAGCGTATTTATAATCTTTTTTTTTTTCTCTTCAAGCGGTTGTAAGTCTTTTTCTTCATCCAAGTGGGAAAAATACCTTTACAATCAACATAATATTGATTGTAAGTGTATTATACGACATTAATGTTGAGAGTGTCACATGCTTATGGAAGATGGTTTTACGTCAATTTGTACATAATATTAATGTCAATAGGAACATCCTTTATAATCAATATTAATATTAATATTAATTTGATGTAAGGATGGTCTGTAGAGGACATTTTGGCTGGCTAGAGAGTAGGGAAATGATGACCCTAGATTCTCACTTTAGGTGCTTGTACCTGAAGAAAAAACCTAGGCCCAAAAAGGAGTTGCGTTTCGTAAGATGCTGAACGTATAGGTGGTTGGACTTGGTGCATAGCCAAGCACAAGGGAGTTGGATCTAGTAAAGTACCGGACCCACAAGCCCTTAGGCCTACGGGCAGCCGAGTCCTAGGAGATTTGGTTTGACAAGGAGGAGGAGGCTGGTTGTTCCCGGGCCCGTACGGCCAAAGAGGGCACACATGTATCACCTCTCTGTGATGTAATGTTCATGACCATTTGGCGGAGTTGTTTATAATTCATCGAGAGTTGCTTGTATTTTTCAGTGAGATGAGCCGCGTGTTGTTTCAAGGCCATGCTTTTATCAGATTGGGTGCTCGATACTGATTGGGAGCTCCCAGCGGTTGAGACACTACAGGCTGCCCGCAAGTTATTAGCCGTAGTGTTGGAGAGCCCGTACACCCAATTTTTATCGGGTCCACCGAACGATCCTACCTCCATCCACAAATCCGGATCGAAATCCGGATGGGTCAAAGGATTATCCCCATATGTCTCCCTTATCCGACTATTATAGGTCCCCTAAAAATGAAAAATGAAATCATCATATTCAATTCAATAAAAATAATAACTTACAAAATACAATAATTGAACGAACATACCACAAAGTGTTGAGCGCAGTTGTCAACAAACTATTGCACTCCTTTTTGGCAGTCTTCACTCCACACGTGCGTCTCTACAAACAACTCCATTGGGCTTGGCTCATGTCCAAGAGACGTAGCCTGTAAGAAAAAAAATTAATTAAGTAACAACAAATTAATTAACAATATATTTCATTTAAATTAATCTTACCATCCGTTTCGCATGTACAACAAACGGAACGGAGTCGCCGGAACTATGTGTTGTCACTGAACCATGAATTTACCGGTTCCGGTTGCCAGCATCGGACTGTGAACGTCGTGTGAACTGCTCAGACATCACATACTCAATATATTGCAGCCGTATATCTCCCAGGATGTATAGCGGTTTGAAATCCCTCCAAACTGCCACGTCGTTCCAACCTTAGAGACTGTTATCTCTTGCGTTTTTTGTCCTTCATACAAAAAATCACGCAACCTACTTCCATAGTGACAAATTAGATTTAAAACATATTTTTTTAAAAAAAATATCGTATTGTTTTCGATGTTATCCAGTTGCCGCGTGATTTTCCCATACTCTCCTCACAATATTGTCAAGTGCGTTGTCCCAGTCAAATTTGTGTTGTGTATAAATAATTTATTTTAAATAAAAATAATAATTTATTTACAATTATAATAATAATTTATTAAAAATAAGCTGAAAAATAGAAATTAACACCAACCTCTTATTTGTCAAACAATGCATCGATATAAGGTCTCCATTCAGGATGTCTAGAAACCTGACTCCATTGAAATAATGGAATCTCCATCGACGATTTAAACGCCGATGATATTACTCGGGCAACCTTAATGTTTGTAAACCTGAAAATAAATTAATTTAATGTAATATTGACTAGTTGTTCATAAATTATGTTATAATTAAAAAAAAACTAAAACCTAAACAAATTTACATTGAAAGGTTGTCCTTCCAATATGCCTCTTACTTACGGGTGAATTGTTGTGAAGGCACACCACCTCTGTGCTGTGAAACCGCGCTGGAAGAGGCAACATTGCGAGTTGGTGCAGGTGCCTCTTCTTGATCGACACCTAAGGACATGTCATCCTCACTGCTAGAAGAACTAGCTGCGACCATATATAAGCAGCGAGCTGTTGATTTCGTTCTACGCATCTACACTATTTTATACAAATAATTACATAATTAAATTCGATTATTAGAAAAAAATTCGGCAGCATCTCCCCTATACTGGAGACTACCTAAAGTTTTCAAATCTGCAAATATTGACAATAGCCACAACCAATTGACCCCATTCAAAAATCTTATATATAACTTAACATCTATACAAATAACATTTAAAATTAATGGAAATAATTAAACACATATCATGCAATAATAGAGTAAAATTGAGATAAAATAATTAAATTTATTCCTATATATTCAATTACTAAATACAAGGTAATTTCAACAATAACAATTAAAATTCAACAAAGTATTCAATTATTATGGCAATACAAACAATAAAATATATTCAACAAATTTTTTAAAAAAACTATAGACTTTAGGAATAAATAATGCTTACCTTAATAATGTGTTTATTTCAAGACTTTATCTACATTATAAAAATACACCAAAACAAAAAACACAACAAAAATAACAATAACTAAAACAAATAAAATATAAAAAAATAAAATCATTAAACATATTAAATGGAAATACATACCTTTTAATTTGTTGAAGATATAACTAGAGATTACAAGCAAAAAACAAGAGATTTGAAGCAAATGAGAGGAAACAAAACAGAACGAGAGCTGTGAAACGAAGGAGAGGAAATATGAACTGAAGGGGTGCTCGCAGGGATTTATAGCGCAGTTTTCCCAACGGACTCACTGACGGACATTTAAATAATATTAATTTTAATTTTTCCATCGGTGATGTTTTAAAAATCCGTCGGTAAATTTTGAATTTCACACCAACTTTTTTTAATCACCCTCCATATTTTTTCCAGTCCGTCGGTAAATCCGTCGGCGAGTGCATGTGGTCGGAGATGCATTAATACCTGCCCTTTTAATTTCGCACCGTCCGTCGATGATTCTGTCGATTATTGTGAACTGCCGACAAATGTCGATGGACTGTATCCGTCGGTATCAACGTCGGTGATAGTGGCATTTCCAGTAAATTGTTTTGCAACTCTCTGTGAAACGCCAACGGACTGTATCCGTCGGTTCAACATCGGTGATAGTGGCATTTTCAGTAAATATTTTTGAAACTCTCTGTGAAATGCCAACGGACGTGTAATCTGTCGGTATAGACGTCAGTGATCGTGCACTATGCATGAAAGATTATGTTTGTATTGCCTATTTACCTTCCTTCAAACACTTAAATTACAAATTGCTCGTCGTACAAAACAATAACAACAGTTAACACTTATAAAATAATAATTCGTGTTACAATATATCATCCATAATATATATTACTTTGTAAAAAAATACTTTACACTTTCCTTGATTCTGATAGTTAGTCAAAATTTTCTTCTTCTTCTTCGTCGTCAATTGAATAGTCATCAACTCCATCGCAATCTTCAATATAGATATCATCATCATCATCATCTTCATCGACATTTGCTTGTCCACTAGAGCTCAAAGCAACATTTAACTCCTCTGCGTCAACATCAACAAGACTATCATCGAAAACACGAAAATTTGAATTTTCTTCCAAGTTAATCGAATGAGCAACTTGATATGGTTCAACCAACTCATTAACTTGAAAGACTTCATCTCGCACACTTGTTTCTTCGTTCTCATCCTGAACAACCTCGACACGACCCCTGGGTTTTAAAACGGATAACCAATCAACTCTTGATCGATCCTTTCTAAAGAAAAGGGTGTATGTGTAATAAACTTGTTAACATTGCTTTGCGAAAAACAAAGACTTCATTTATGTTGCGGAGTCTAGCTTTTGAGTTGATTTCAACCAGACCATAGTGAGGATCTACTCTGATTCCTCTGTTAGTGGTGTCATACCAATAACATTTGGATAAAAGCACTCTATTTTGCTCACTATGATATTGCAATTGGACGACCTCTTCTAATTTACCATAGTAGTCAACTTGAAACTCATTACAAGTCGATCCCTTAACACAAACACCGATATTGTATGTCTTTCTTCCATGCCCGTATTCTTCAGTATGAAACACATATCCATTGACAAAATACCCGTTGTAGCACTTAACCTTTCTTTCAGGGCTTAGGTTTAGTGAATACAATGAAATACTAACACTCCTTCCCATTTGATAAACCTTGTATATCATGTACAAGAATGAACAGTAAACGAGAATTTTGTAATGACATACAGTAACTTTGTAAGAGATAATGAGTTTGTGATAGTACTTACTTGTGTTTAGAACCAAGTGGCAAATTGTTCATCTTGTAATTGAAAGATTTGGGATTCGGTCAGCTGTGAGTTATTGGACAGTAAATATTATCAATGTTACCTATAAGGTTGTTCCAAATTATATGATTTATGATATTACAATATATAAATAGTACATTCTTAAAATTTTTTAATTAGTAGTACATATACTTACTGAATAAAAGGTCTTAGCTCATCACAGTTAAATAGAACATAATTGTGTGCTTTTCTGAACTCTATTTCAAACAAATATCTTCCCTTTATGACATTTTTAGGTGTGCGTCATCTAGGATTGGAGAATATTTACAAGTTTCCACTGGAAGGCACTTCACCACCATCATCATGCTGTGGAACACGATTGATTCTCGTTCTCAAATGAGGTTCAAAATAGTACGAGAGAAATGTTAAGATCTCCTCAACAATATAGGCCTCACATATCGAAGCCTCAACATGCGCTTTGTTCTTAACCTTTTTCTTAAGATTGAACAAGTACCTATATTGAATTAATCAAATATTTTTAATTAAGAAAAACAAAGAAAATACTTTTATATATGAATTACATTGCAACTGTAATACCTAATCGTTCGAATGGATACATCTATCTATATTGGACCAGTCCTCCAACTTTTACCTCGAATAGTAAATGTATGGGGAGATGCTCCATTGAGTCAAAAAATAATGGAGGGAATATCATCTCAAGTTTGCACGGTGTCTCGATGATATCTGTTTCAAGCCTCTCAATGTGATCAACATTCAACTTGCTGGAGCATATATCTCTAAGGAAATGACTGATCTCTGTGAGTGCATCTCATATCCCTTTCGGCAACAAATCACGATAAGCTAATGGAATGAGTGTTTGCATAAACACGTGGCAGTCATGACTCTTCATTCCTTACAATTTGCATTCCTCCATATTAACCAACCTTGATATGTACGAGGCATGTCCATCAGGAAAACAATATTTCTGCCAATTACGCTTTAGTCATTTAATTTGTGATTTATCTCTAATTACACCCCTGATTAAGTTCAATTCAAACCCCAGATTTCAGCGCCTTTTCCAGTTTGGTCCTTGGTTTTGAAATTATTTAATCAAGTCTTTAATTGACCATCAAACTTCAATATTTATGCAATTAAGCACCTGATTTGACCAAATCAACTCTCAAAAATTCTAATTTAACCCCAGAACTTTAATTTATTCCAATTGAAGCTCAAATTTACTTAAAAATCAATTTTTCTTGCAATCAAACCTTCTATAAATTCAATTAAACCTCCCATAAAATTTAATTGGGTCCACAAACATTTGATTTTGGACATTTCTTCCTCAAATTGAATTTTTCTTTGTCAACAGGGCTCTTATCAGTCAACGATATACTGTAAAATTTCAATCTTTTTATTTTTGAACCTCCTCAACCAAATTCTAGCCATTTTCTAGGCGCTCTGGTATCCTCTTCTCACTGTTATATTTTTTGGATTTCTTTGTTTTTAATTCGAATATATTTTTTGATTTTTGGAAGAGAAAAAGTGAATTTGGGGAATAACCCAAAAAAGAGTTATGACAATAAATATTCATTATCAATTATCAATATCCATACAAATTTATACATATAAATTTACAGAAATTACAACTCCGTAATATCATTGATAAAAATTAAAACAGACCCGTTAAACAAGCTATTAATTATTTCACCACAACACATGTAATTGGTAATTCAACAAAGTTTCAACAATTTACAAACAAATATAATTTTACAAAATCTAAAACAAACCATAACAAGTACAAAATTATACATTCATACTACAAGTTTGTTTGAGAAATAACAATAAAACATGTACATACACTAACAAAATACATATACTAAAAAAAGCAATAAAATTGACATTGAAATGTTAAAATTAAAAAAGATAGATTTACTTACAAAAAATCATAAAATTCACAATAAATCAAAACACGGATGTTGTGACCGTAAAACTTAAAGAAATATGACTTCCGTTGAGAAGAGGGGGATTTTTTTTTTGGGGGTGGTTGTTTGCAGTTTGGGAGGGGAGAGTTGGGATGGGGAAGAAGAAGGAGAAATAGGAGAGGAGACAGTCGGCATAGTGGTGATATATTAACTTTTGCTGATGGAATCACCAACAAATTCATTCTGTCGGTGGTTTCATCGGCAATTCTAACGATGAATTGATCAAGTCACTATATGGAGATCTCAGTTTGAATCCGTCGGTAAAATCGCCCGCAAAAACTTCCACGTCATCAAACCACTTTTTTTTTCAAATTCTATCTATTCCATTTGTAATGCCATCATTATATACTGACGGATTAATTCCGTCGGTATATACCTACGACATTACAGACTGAATAATGTCCGTCGGTAATTATCATCGCAAGTTACGAATCAATTCTTGAAAAATATAGTAAAAATATTAAGTAAATGAATGAATAATACATGTGCGTGAAGCTCTAATAAGAAAACTCGTATAAATGGTCATTGCATAACTATTATTGAATTTTCTTTATTTAAAACAAAAAAAAAAGTTGAAATCGTGAGTCAACCTAACCTAATGAATGGGTGGGTAAGTATGTATTGACTAAATCTAAGCATAACAAGAATCTGAAACAATTGAAGGTGATTGCGGTCCAATTGTTATGCTAATTACTTGATATCAAACACCAATTAATATTAAGTAATTACCATTACAAAAAATAGATTCAAATTAATTTTTTAATATTTTTTTTATCATTTTGATGTGTTAATATTAAAAATAAATTTTTTAAAAATAAAAAAAATATTATTTAAATGCATTATAAATTTTATTACTAATTAGTGAAATTTGTAGCTGTGGGGATTTGCACCGAATTTAAATTTTGCGTGTCCCATTGATCACCTTGTTTTATTTATATATATAAAAAACAGTTCTATTTTTAAAATGCTGTTTTGTACAGAAAATGGATGAGAAATAAAGTCCAGATTATAAACCCTGAATAAAGGAGAAAAATCTTAAGGTTGAAAGTTGACGAAGTAAAATATAAATTGAGATCTCTAGGCTAACAAGCATGGAGGAAGAGAATCAGCTCTAGTACTTTGTTATTTCGTTAAGAATACAATGGGTACTTTGCCTCACGCCTTCTCGTTGTTCGCTCTAATTTTGCTCTTGACATCCGGTACAGGAGCCGATCAAAGC
>Ga0325414_1000468_pt1 | contig 32665 bp, 23 predicted proteins | sample PopdelMetagenome_8_FD_206183 | JGI IMG/M metagenome (GOLD analysis project Ga0325414, IMG submission 206183) | Populus deltoides microbial communities from Bellville, Georgia, United States - Leaf-PdKOR-R3 | ecosystem: Host-associated > Plants > Phyllosphere > Phylloplane/Leaf | place: USA... | reverse complement strand
TTCATCTGTGAGTACAGCATCACAATCCAATGTCAACTTTTTTTTTTGACCAATACAATCAAATGTCATCCATCATACAGTAACAAAATATCATCAACCTTTGTATCAAATGTTCTTATTCGGTCCCCAAACATGATACAGAACGTTTTTCCTATGACACATAGCTTCCATGGGCTGCCACTTCTTGACCTGTCTAGCTTGTGGGTTGTCTTACACTTAACTGTCCCAAAGTCAGCAGTTAACAAAAAAACCTTGAATTAAAATTTTATGTATTTCACCAAATTAGTCATAGAGCTGTACATTAGCATTGCACATGGCCTCTGAATATCTACTACCATATCTTATTATTTGTGATATATGCAAAACAGAGAAAGCTTTGCATCCATCATGAGAAAGTCCTAGGTATCTGAAAGTGTAACACAGCCACCCATCATCTAAAAATGTTAGCTAGAGTTGCTTTGGCTATTATTAGGCCCAAGTTATGTAACAAGGATCTCTCAATACACTACCAGGCATTGGATACGGGTCTCCATACTACCACTCCCTTTCTGTTTATATCTAAAAGACAGCAAACTACGATGAAATCATATCACGTAGGAGAGCAAAAGTTGAGGACAGTTACCCCACTGCCAATGTGCATTCCCCCATTTTCGCCATCACATAGCATGAAAAACAAATTATTGTCAGTTCGGAATCATAGAAAACGATAATTTAGTCACAAACAGAGTCAGCAGTTGGAACCACCTCATGTGCCCAAAAGGATCCTTTTGTACCATGGCAAGATGATGATGAACCACAACTAAGAGATGGCCAATACTTCTCTAGAGCATCATGCAATGTGGAGATCTGCATGTTACAAAAATAGTTTGGGTACTTGGGACATAAAAGTAGTATGAAAACATAGCTGATGTTTTAAACACAGAAGTTAACCAACATACATGCTTGAAGATATACATGCAAACACACCCCTATTCTATGTGTGTGCATGTTATGGTTGGTTAAAATCTTCTGAAAAGGTCTGAAGAGAAATTGCAGCCTGTAAGAAAAGATAAGATCCAAAAGGCTTACTTACATGAAATAGGTAATTGCATCATAAATACATATAAGAGCATGAAATGCACCCATATCAGCTGACCATGCTATACAGCTTCCCATTAAGAATACAAAAATGGTTGCCGGAACTTAAAAAAAGTTAAAACGTGGAAAACCTACCATACCCTGGTACTGATACCTTTTAATTCATGTCTAGAAAAAGGCACATAGCATAGCTATCATACCCAATTCCTTGCATTACGAGACCGAATGATGCTTTTCTGTTCTCTATAGGAATATTGCATAACGTGCAAGCATTTTCATAATTTTGGCAGTGATTCTACAACTTAATTTGTCCAAAAAATACAAAGTCAAGATCACTTTTAGTGCAAACTATTTTCTATCACTTAAAACTCCATTGCTAAGGCATTATCTCATACGAGTAAGTAAGATTCAAATGAAGCATATGGAGGAGCAAGAGAAAGATACCTCCTTTTCATTGAAATCGGATCGAGTACAACACGCAGGCCACGTTCCATCATTATAGTCAGGCCAGAGACCATCTATCCACACAAGAATAGTAAACATATTAGCATAATAACAATCAGGTTCCAAAAAAAGCAAGTAAAAAAGGAGACCCAACCACCAGCCTTTTTAGTCCGTAGATTCACCAAATTGAGATTTGTAACATAAAGAATTCTACTTACGGATTGTAAATTCAGTCGGAGCATTTGCGCTGGCACAAAAAAAAAACATAAACACACAACAGATGCTATGTTAGTTCCACTGCCAGGTTTTCTTTCCATTACATAAACAAAAAAATAAAAAAAAAATAGAATAAAAGAATTCCAGCAGGCACAAGCTAAATCACACAAACTTTATTGAATCAGAAACCGTTAAGTTCAGAATCGGAAAAGTAATTAGAAGCCAGAATAGAAGGGCAGAATAAAAATACCCTCGGCAACAAGCATTTTTGGAGCAGCAATGGCGGGTGTGGCGGCAGTAGGTGCCAGGCCATTGCAGAGACAAGGCAAAGTAATCGAATTCCCTCTGTCCTTCTATTGCACTCGCTTCCTCGATCATGCAATACGATGCCGTTACGAAGACGAGCAGCACAAGCAGCGTTTGGACAGAGAGAGATGCCATTGAGAAAGATGCTGTTTTTGGTTGCTTGTTGCAGCGTTTACCACCACATGTTGCGGTTTTCTTATTATTATAGAGAGAGAAGGATTCGGGCAGTTAGAAACCAGGGGTAGAACTGTCATTCAGGTAGCAGTTTAGGAAAACGATGCTTCAAGTTTTCTTTGTGCTGTGAAACATTTACTTTGATCCTTCAAGTTTTTGAAGAAGTTTAATTTAACCTTTAAAGTTTTTTTCTCATCTTTGGTCCCTATTATTTTATGTATTTTTATTCCAGTCCTACAACTTTATTTTTTTTATTTTTTAGTTTTGGGATGTTGCAAAAAGTTCAATTTGTTCCTTGGAGTTTTCATAAAGGTTTATTTTGGTTCCTAAAGCTTTTATTTTTATATTTTAGGTCCCTGTAGTTTTAAGTGTTTTACATTTGAGTCTTAAAAATTTTCTCATGTTTAGGCTCTTAAATGTTGAGAGAGGTGAGAAAAAAACATTGAAAAAGAAAGATAAAAGAGAAAAATTGTGGTGGGCTACTTTCCAATCATAAAAAATACATATTTTCATCAAATAAAAAAATTAATAAAGAAAATAGAATTTTGACTCAAAAATATATTTTTTCTCATGATTTTAAATCATTAGAATTCTTGAAAATACTTATTTTAATTATCTTAATTTTTTATTCAAACAATTATGTTGTTAATAAAAAAGACATCTTCCGTTAAAACATGATAAAATACATAAATAAAAAGCTAGGATTTTGATTAAAAAATGCATTTTTTTCTCTAGAATCTTAATTAGTTTATACATTTTAGATATTTATTTTAATTATCATAAAATTAAATAAAAAAAACAACTTTGAAAATGTCTTCACTGCCTTCGCTTTTTTCACTATTTTGTAGTTTATTGAACCTATGTTACCATTACCTAGCAAGAGTCTCTATAACCCATATGATGCAAGTATAATACTGATGTTAATGGGAGCGAAGGATAAATAAATTTGTTATATGTCAAAACGCTCAAAGATCAAAAACATTATATCGAAAACTCTTAAAATACTTTATTTTATTTATTTATATCTCTATTTTCCAAACAACTATTACAACTCTTTATATAGAAAAAAAAACTAGAAAAGCCTAATAATACTAAATAGAAAAAACTAAATTAGAAAATATATTTTCTTTAAATAAAAAAAACTAGAAAACATCATAATAAAGAATAAAAAACTAAAAATAGGAAAAAAAAATAAAAATAACTAAGAAAAAAACTCATGCATCAAATACCAGATGATGTAGCTCTGATACCAATTGATACAAATACAAATAACATAAGAAAGACTACAAGCCCAAAGAAATACATAATTATGTCGCAAAAGGTTTCAACCATAAGAATCGTTATTTGAATTTTTATTACTCAACACTTTCTCTAATCAAAACTGAATATTAAAGCTCTTATAAATTACTAATATATTAGAAAAAATATCTTTAAAGTTGGAAACATAATGAAGCGTTGTAAACCAAATAAAAAAAAAATCATAAATCAACTAGAAAAATATAATAAATTCCAAATAGTAAATTCTGGACCTAATATGGAGGCCTTAACAACCTCAAATCCAAATGGCTATATGAAAAAAAGATCTTTCAAGGAATAAGGCCTCTAGAGTATCTTAAAAAGATTTCATCCTAATATAAAAGTTAAAAAAAAAATTTATTCTCGTTACTATAAGGCTACATATTTGACCAAAATCTCATGCATTAATCTCTCCATATTGGAAAGAACTAGTCCTTGAGTTCAAACTGTTCATGCCTCGATCTTGTGGATATCCAATCAAGGCTTTCCAATTCCTTTTCTTTCTTAATTGAAGATGTATAACAATTTTATATATCAATTTTAGTCTTTTATTAACACGTGACATGTCTATATAACCTTTAAACAAATCTACCATTATGATAATAGTAAACTTGTAATCTAAAGGATCAAGATAGCTTAAATCAATACTTTTTTTTTGTTGAGTACATTTCATATTGTCTTTATGCTCAATCTCTAACCTATCAATTATAACACCATTATCACCACTCCCGCTACTGTAATTATTTATGCTATCATTATCATCATTAAAATAAATATTATAAATTAGTAGAGAATACCAACCCACATATATTTTATTATAAAAAGATTACCAAAAGTCACATCCTCATCTATCTACATATCCACTTCTCTTAAGTCTTTTAAAGTTTCAAACCCAAGGGCCTCTAGTTGTGTAAAAACTTGAACATTGCCTCTGGTGTCTAAAACACCATGATGAGTGTACAATGATGGTTTTCTAAGGTTGAATTATGGAAAGATTTTCTCTTTGAAGAATTCATGGTTTGAGTATATCCTAAATGAAGCAAGTGAGATTTCATCTTCTTTTTAATCTTCTCTCATTCACAAATCTTAGGCATGCCCTATCTCTTACGAGTTTGCTTTAATTGCTCCCATCACGCAGAGGCATAACCTCTTATACTAATAGCTACTAAATTCACATCCATCCTATCCAAGATCTCCTTATACTTAAAGACATGTTCTACCTCGTGCAACCAATCAATAAACTCCTTCACCTGTAAGGTTCCTATGAACTTAGGAAGTTTAATCCAAAATTCTAAATCTTAATTATACTTATCCCGATTAAGAAGCTGACTATTTTACACTCACATTTTAAATGGGTTTTCAAGTTGGACATGAATATGTAATCATTCTCCTCATAATCCTTTAGATTCCTTGTCGTCACCAACTAATAGGTTAATTAAGCATTCTATCTCAACATGTTTTTTATCACCATTTCTTGACACATCATTTTTTTTGAAAAGGAACATCCTCATCATTTTCTACATGAGCACATCATGTTTTGTTATCTCTTTTAGTCATGGTTATTTAATAATACACAAGAAGTAACTACTATGAATTATTGGGCTCTTATATCGATTGATGTAGCTCTTATACCAATTGATGTAGCTATTATACCAACCAATACAAATGGAAACAATACAAATAAAATTGTAATCACAAATAAATAATTTTATTGAAAATGGTCTCAACCATAATAACCCCAATTTAAATTTTTATTAACCAATATTGGCTCTGTTTAAAATTAAATAGTAAAACTCTTATAAGTTGCTTATATACCAAGAACTTCCTAAAAAATTGAAAAAAAATAATAAAAGAGTTTTAGACTAAATAGAAAAAAAGAGTTCTAAATCAACAAAGAGAATATTATAAATCCCAAATAGTAACTTCTGATCCTAATATAAGGTTGTATCTATAATAGATGAATACAAAAATTGGACCCTATAAATAATAAGATGTCTGGAATTTACTAGTAAAATTCACTACTCTCTTTTCTTCTTAAGTGGCTAGTGAGATGGGATGCTAAAAACATATACATGAATGTTAAAGGTATGACTTATTTGAATTTAGTATGGTGGATAATAAAACATTATAGGGTTTATCTGGTGGTCAAAGAAGTTTGTTCCCATTCTTAACTTCTTGGGTTCAAACCTTAAGACTAACACCTATAATAATTTATTAAGTTCTTTCAAAGATGGAGCAAGGGATGTGTCTTTAAAATCATCCAAAAAAGAACTCAGTCTTGATATATGCGTAAATACCCGACTAGTAAAATAAAAAAAAGTATAACAAACAAGATAATTTTTTTGCTCATGTATGTATTTTATAGTAGGATTACATGACAATATGGATTACACTAACACATCCTTGATGATGTTGATACAATTTATAAGTTGCATATTATTAATCATCGAGGTAAAGGAACGTTAATTGGTGAGTGATTCATGTAGAATATATAAGCCTTTGGTATACTAGGAGAGATTAAATATTTGTAGAGTAGCATCCACTAATTGATTTAGATACATGTCACATGAGCATAACACGATAATGTTTTCTCCCCTAGGCATGCATAGGCATAGGAAGAAGAATTTTTTCTCCCTTGCATTTTCCCACTCCCTCTCTCTCCCAAAACCTAAAAAAATCAACAAGACCCATACCTTACCTCGTTCCCTGCCATTGAGGCGAAAATGCAGAGGGGACAAGCCTTATAGACGACCTTGGGGCGGCTGCCCAGTGACCACCCAACCACCCTAACCCTATGCCATGACTAGATAGGGGTAGTAACCCTCCCCCCTTTTCCTTCTTATAAATACCAAGGGAGAGAGATGAGCAAAAGAGGGGCAGAAATAGAGAGAAAGAAGAGAGGAAAGACATGAAAAACAAAGAAAGATGAGAGGAACAAAGGAGAGAGTTTAGAGAAGAGAGAAAGATTTTTGAAAAAAAAAATAGAGGATGAAACAAAGACCAAATAGGGCAAAAAGAACCGTTCCTCGCCGCGAATCATTGTCTGCCGTCTACAGTTCGCAACACAGCCACCGTCAACAACAGCAAAAACAAAAGAAGAAACAGAGAAGGAAGAGAGAAAGAAAACCAGGGGAAAAGTAGAAAGAGAAAAAGAAGAGCCACCACAGCAACCACCTTCATTCTGCCACTAGCACCACCACCACAACCACCACCACGAGGTCAACTCCTCTTATCCTTCATCTTCACCTTTTTTTTTGCATCCTCTACTGTTCACATTGCATGTGAACAGTGGACAGTGGAGAGCTTCTCCATTATTTATTGGGTTGGATAGCACCGGCCCAAACTGAAATGGTTGTGCCGGGTCCGACCTAGTCCAAGAAAAAGAAAGAAAGAAAAAGAAAAATATCTTTGAGCCGACTGATTAGTACTTAAAAGTGTATTTTTATCAAGGTTTTATATCATTATTTTGCACTTGAAGTATCAATAACTCCTTAACTAGAGCATGTTTTATAATAACATGTCTAATAATATAAGATACCTTTAATTTATGGTAAATGTTCATCTTAAATGTAGGCCTATCACATAAATCAAAGGATTGATTGATGAGTTTAACTACTGAAATTGAGAAGACAAAGAGAGGGTTAAGCTTAGAAAAGAGATGCTGGTTCAGTCCAAATTGGAACAACATTTGGTTATTGGATCATAACTAGAGCTGTAGAACTTGGATTTAGGTCTAGTTTATATTTATGGAAAGCTAAGACATGGGCCTAAAACTTTCATGAAGAGTCCAAGATTTAAAAGTGTCATTTTTTAGTTCAAATGGTAGCAACAACGGAGAAGTCAGAATCTGTCCTGTAACCTAGAAACTGTTAAGTGTTCAACCTATATCTTGAGTTTTAGAAGTCCAAATGTGACAATTCTTGTTTTGTTAGAAATTTGAGACAATTTCCCAGAACTTTCATGAGGACTATCTGTTCAAATTCTGATGTTAGAAATGACATTTTGTTCAGACAAGAAAGTAAGGATTGTCACCAAGTCAAGATGTGGCCACTTACTCAACAATTAGTCATCAAATTAATAGTTCTAAATTTTGGCTTATAAAATGAGGCATTTGCCATGCATTGAGACATTTTGATTATTTAGATCAAGATCTTGCTCTTACTCTCTTTCTTTATATTTTGTAATGTTCAAGTTTTTTTCCATGTTATATTTTCCTTAATCTCTTGTTTATGCTTTTCATTTCCTTTACCATACTTATATAGTTATGTTCTTATCTTGTTTATCTATGTTTCTCTTATTCATAATGTTCAGCTAAGTTTATTATGTCAAGGTGAAAAGGTTACACTAATGGTGTAAGAATAAGTATAGTATAAACTCAACATGGACTTTAATGTTTGATACTAACATGTTTTGTATTTATTATCTTATTCACTCTTAATACCTTGCTTTTTAAATGGTTAATCTAGATTTATGTTGAAAAACCCTTGGTACAACAAATACTTGGCACTTTCATAGCCCAACTGTATGGTATAACCGACACCTATGCTATGAAAAGAACTTGATTTGTTGTTAACATAAGTTATTACCATGAATACCTGATAATATTTACAAGTATTGGCATTACTCGAATAACATTATTAATGTAATCGTGTTAACAATTTATAATCCGATTGGAACCTCCTTTGTGTGTGGTTTCTAGTCAAGTAATAAAAGGAGTTTATACTATATTTGTTTGAAATATCATTAGTGGATCCTCTAACCTTGACAATTATTTTATCCTTGTTTAAACCTTATATCAATATCACATCTCAAAAGTTCTCTTCAACTCCTTTTCATTTATTGTTTATAATTTTATATAGTTCACCTCCCTGTGGTTCGATCCCGGTCTTATCGGGTTATTTATTACTTCGACACTCCTACACTTGGGATAAGATATCAACTCTTTGATCATGTCACCGACACTGGCCCAACACTCTTCCGGGACGATGATTGGCCCAACACCTCTAGGCTGACCTCGACCCAATTCTTCTTAGCCAATTTCAGCTTAGCCAGTATTAAAAAACTTGGTTTTCTTCGAAATGTTGCAAAAATTTTAAAAATAAAAAAATGTCTTGTTTCATATACACGACCAAGTCTTTAAAAGCTTATAAAAAAATCATATCGTATTTTCATACAATAAAAAAAATCAAAAAAATATATCTTGGCATGCATTTTTTGCTTTAATAACCAGTTTATTAAAGTCACGTGAACTAGGCCAATATTTAAAAAATTTCAAAAAAAATATTTTGTTTTCTTTTAATATTAAGGATTAAAAACTTATACGTAAAGATTACAAACTTATATGAAAGATGTATTTTAGATATTTAAAAAGTAGTTGTTTTGTATAGACATTAGAACGGTTAGGCTTTTACCCAATACGATAAGAATATCCTTACCGATGAGGACTTTTCTTAAGTCTTAGACAGATCAACAATTAGAAAACATAACAAGACCTTAGTTTTTTATCAGACAATTAAACAATGCAGCTTACCTTAGGTATGGCTTTTTTGGGGTGCTAATACCTTCCCTTTACGCAACCAGTCCCCGTACCCAATCTCTGAAACCAATTAGGGTTCATAGTAACAAACATATTAGGTAACGACTCTCATTCCCTCATTCCACTGATAAAAGATAAGAATTTTTTGTCTTCCCATATTTGCCAGATATATACAAGAGTAGATGATCGATGCGACATTGCACACGTACAACAAATTGTTTTATACATGAGGGTCGAAGAGTTGTTGTTGTTATCTCAGTTTGTGATGCTAGTGACAATGCTATGTACACCACTTTCACCACTTAGTTCTAGTTATATTGTTATAGACTTGATGAGGTTAGGGAGACTGAGCATCTAGGCATTGCAATAGAAGAGTATGAGGCCTTTCACATGCACGCCGACGACATATTCATGGTTCTGATGGTGCAGGTTCATCCACGAGATAATTTATTAGATGTAGTTAAATGATGTACATTAATGTTATGAGAATTGCTTTTTTTAAAATAATAAATTAATTGAGTTTTCCACTTATGAATTTACTTTGTTTAATTATGAATTGACTTGAAATGAAATTGAATTACATGTATGTGATTTGTGTTGAATTGATTGCGAATTGTGTTGAATATAACTTGTTAAGTTTGTTGGTTTTTTTGCTGAAAAGTTAAAAGGCTGGAAAAATGTTACTAATATGACAATGTTGAGGTTACGTAGGTCTCACTTGCGTGTATTGAGGTCTCACAGGTCATACCTGTGTATATAGATGCGTCGCGTATGTGACCTGTATATCTTATAAAACTATGTTATTTTGAGAAATAAGCTTTCAGTTGAGCAAGATTGGATATATGTTTTAACCACTTAGCTGTTTTTGAAAAAAACTCGTCAAAATCTCTTTATAATTGTACATTGACTCAATTATATCATTGTTCTTTTTTTTTTTTTACGTCTATATCAATTCTAATTTTAGATTATACACTACTTTGAGTTATGTACGAGGTCAACATGGTAAAATAATAATAATAATAATAATAATAATGAATGGAGAGGGGTCTTAAACAATGTTATATATTGTAGTTGTAGACTCATTTGCACTATGGATTGTAATAGTGAAATGACAATTTTTCATTTGCCAACAAAAACAATTGGCCTGGATATTAAAGGTAATAGGGTATTTTCATACTTTTTACACTAAAATGACTAAATTACCCTTAAATGAAAAAATATATTAAAATGATGTCTGTCATAACCCTTTTCTTGGTTATTCCCAAAATATATTTATCTTTTCAAATAAAAATAAAAAAAGACTGGCAACGTAGAGAAAATAAACCAAAGAGGGTTTAAAAAAATACATAAAAATCAAGCTGCAATTTTGGAGGAAATTCGAGGCATAATTGTACCCCATTATGCCCAAAAATGAAGAAACAAAGCAAATTCAAGGTCAAATTAAATAATTATTGGATGAATTTGCATAAAAATTTAGTCCAATAACATAATTAAATTTTTAGTAGGCCAATTTGATTTAATCATGGACCAAATTAAATTTTAATTATGTTTAAGAATTAATTTGGGTCCAATTGAAGAATTTAATTAAATGCTTAATTCATGGACATAATTATACTTTTAAAGGGTCAAATTAATTTTATTAGGGGCTTAATTGGTGAAAAATTAACTTTGAAAGCCTAATTTGGGTTTAATTGGGAAGATTAAAATTTTAGGAGTCCACATTTAATTTTTATCAAGTCAATTAATTGAAATCAAGGGCAAAATCGCAAGAAAATCAAAGTTTTGGGGTCAATTAAGAGTTATATTGAAAAATTTCACAGCCAATGACCATATTGCAAAAAACACAGAACTATAAGGGTTTAATTGACAAAAACCGGGAGTGAAATTGAAGAAAATTCAAAGTTTAATGGTCAATTGAGGGTTAAATTGCATAAATCCAAGACCAAGAACCAAAATGCAAAAGGCGCCAAAATCCGAGGTTCAACTTAGAGTTTTTCAGGGGTTTAATTGCATTAAATAAAAAGTTTACGTCAAGTAGAGGTGTAATTAAAATAAATTGAAAGGTGGAGGAATAAATTGAACTTTGAAAAAAAAGAAATAGACAACGCATCGTTTGGTCACTGTTCATTATCTTCCCCGAATTTTTAGCCTAAAAGTTGTTTGGGTGTACTTTTTAGGTGCATTTAATGCCTCATATGTCCATCAAACTTGACAATACCTGAACAAAACCGATCACCTGTCGTCTCTCTACACCCCAGTATTGTCAGTTCAGGTCAATTGACACCATAGCGGCCATAATTCCGACCTAAAGTGGCCACTTCATGCAGCTTTAAACTATCAGATTTGATAGTTCATGACCTCCTTTGAACCAACGATTAGGATACTTCCCAACCAAATCAAATGCTGAAATTTTGCTCCAGTGTCAAAAAGATTGTCCTCTTCCTCCCTCTATAAATAGGAGTGCATTCCATGGCCCAAGATGAAGAAATTTGGGTCCAAAGTTGGCCAAAAACTAGCCTCTTCCCCCTCGTTTTTACTACCACCATGAATTTTTTTCTTCTCTCTCCATCATGGCCATTGGCCACACCACCCTCATCACCGGTCTGTCCACCACCATCTCCACTACAAGAAGTTGTCTGACCACCTCACGTGGTGGTTGCACCACCTCTCTCTCTTCTTTGCAAACTTTCTTCCTTTTCTTCTCTCTCTATCTCTCTCGCTCTCCCTCTCATCCGCAGTCGGCCTTCACCGTTTCCACCACCGACCTCACGTTGTCCTCCTATGCTAGCTAGCCATCGCTGCCACACCAGGTGGTCCGCTCCATTTCCCTTTCTTCTTCTTTTCCACGCCATTTCCACTATTTTGAATAGTGGAACATGAATTACAATTCGCGTTCGTTGTTCCAGTGGACTTTAGGCTGAACTAGTTCTGACCCCGCCCAAATGGCTTGGCCGGGCCCGACCTAGACCCAAAAAACAAAAAAAGATATGTTAAGTCGAGCTTGACCCAATCCCTTTTTTAGTCCGAGATCGGCCTAACCCTTTCTTGGGCTGAGCCTAGCCCAGTCTTTTGGGTCGGCCTAGCCCATATATATTTAATATATATTTATTTATGATATATATTATATAAAAAAATTCAAAAACTCCTTTCAAAAAATTATGATTTTCTCAAATGTTTTCCTATCAATTTTGCATAATATCGGGTTGTATATTTACACTGTAAGATATAAACTTGGTATTAAAATTCCCAATTTTCTCCAAAATATTTTCAAAAAAAAATTCAAAAATTTTGAATTAATTTCCTTTTTCAAAAAACAGAAAAAAAATTCATGCATACGGCCAGATCCTAAAATGCTTTCCAAGCATATTTTCTTAAAAAAACAAAAAAAAATATCATAACTAGTTTATGATTATCCATTAGGATTTGACCAAAATTTTAAAAAACCCTTTACCAATCATTTTTTTAGGGTTTAGATGTAGACTTTAATATCTATGGGGTGTAAATCTACATAACAGAGTACACCATCAAGTATTAAAGATACAAGGTGTAATAAACACGATGCTAAAATTCAGACTTTAAAACGGTTAGGATTTAACTGGATAAGGTAGAGACTCTTTATCGAAGGGAGATCTACTTTAAACCGCAAACGAGACCGGTGAATAGAAACTTACCTAGAAAAAAAAATCAAACAACAATGCAGCTTACATTAGGTAGGGTGCACTGGGAGTGGTGCATCTTTCCTTTGCAGAACCACTCTCTTACCCAGATTCTCACAGACCATAAGTTCCTAGTGACCATAACATTAGGTGACGACTCCTAAACCTCAATTATAATTTTATGATTACATCTAAAAACCCTTCTCAACAATAACACACACATTCTCAAGAGGCATGATAAAGCTCGTTGTCGCCCCCGACATCGTAGCACCCACGACAATGTGTAGGGGCTATTTTAACTTTTTATTTCTAAAAGTACAATAAAATGATTAAATATCATTGAAACAAAAAATTCTTAATTGTCGTCCAAGGACTTTTTTTATATCTTTTGATCCTGTTTTTTTTTTTTTTGTTATAATCAAGGAGGCTGAGGAGCCAATTGGTATTTAAATAGATATAACATATTATTTAAAAATGAAAAGTGGTTGGCACGTGCCACTCACGTGTCAGTGTATAAGGTGTTTCCATGCAATTTGAGTGACGCATGGGGGATCGTATAGTAGTCAAACAATGGCTTTCAGGTCGGTGTTAGAATAGTCTCGGTAACCCCTACATCCCTGGGTGGCGCGTGTGGCATAAAAAGGCTTTTTATTTATTTATTTTTTAATTTTTCCTCTCTCCGCCTCGTTTTCCACGTCTGGCCTCTAAATGTTTATAGTAACCTTTCAATTTAATTTTCTTTCATATTTGATCAAATTTTTTTATTACTATTTATTTTATTAATAATTATTTTTATAATTGGATTTTGTTTTTCAATTTTATTCTCCTTCAATTCTTTCATCTGTCAAATTTGATCCGCATTCTTTTTATCATTATTTGTTTTTTAAAAAAATTGAGTTCTTTTTTACAATTTCATCGTACTTCATTTTTTTATTCCATCAAATTTGGTACTCAATTTGTTTATTGTTTTTTTTCTTGCTTTGACAAATTTTATAAATTGATACTTTCTCTTTTTCTAATTTCATATTTTATTATTAAATTGATTGAGAATTGAGCTTCTAGAATTTCATAGGTAACAAGTTTGGAAGATTAATCCATGTTTAGTACATTCGTTCTGGTTTACTTGGTTGTTTTTTCCTTTTTTTTCATCCTTCAACATTTATTTAATTGGAGACTAGGCTCTCTTATTTTTTGTTATTTTCTTTCTATAGGGTTTTCACTAATTTTAAAAATGACTTAGGTTATCTCGAGTATTTAATTATCGTTCTTTATTAAATTTAGCTTTTTTTAAAAAAAAAGAGATTTATTTTTTAATTATATTAAATTAATTGATTAAATATAACTATGAGATGCTCACTTCATGATATTTTGCTTAGTTTGCTTTCCAGGGCTACTCTGACTGTGCCTACGACCTCTTTTGGTGTTGTTGTGCAGTGGCGTTAAAACCATCTCGGTGAACTTTTTCTAGTGGTGGGGTAGTGTCCACGATGGAGCGACAATGAGTTTTCAACGGTCTTTTCTTTCTCCTCCTCCTGAATATGATATTGCTAAATCATTTTCTTCATTTTATTTACAATAGATGTCTTTTTAATCATATTATTAAATTAACCAGGTTTATTGAATTTATTTAAGTGAATGACTCGTGTTTTAGATCTTTCCTGTTTTTTTAAAAATATTGATGTCGCTTGAGATTTTTTTACATTAGAAAAAATTTGACTTGACCCATGGTGTAATGCATACACCAATCTAGTAATAATACTAATACTCAACCCTTTCTTTTACATCTATATATCTAAACAATAAAAAGTAATTTCCTTCACCTTTCTTGAACCAAACTTAGGAAATTTCCCTTCATTTCCTCTTTTAACTCCCCTTCATTTCCCTTGCACCTTTTAGTTGCCATACACGATGTTATTCAATGCTTGTTTTTTCATCATCTTTGTTCATGTGAATTAAATAAAAAGCCCATTTTACCCCAACCATCTTGGTGCATTCAGTTTACCTACTTTATTTTAAATGTTCTTAGTATAAACTTAGTCTTGACTTCAGTGAAGCTAAAAGCTGTGAAGGGATGTTTGTATTTTGTTATATATAAAAAATGAATGTGTAATTATTTCTAAAAGAAAAGTTATGTGTCTACATTGATTCTAAAACAATTTGTTAACCTTTTGGTTTTGATAATATTTTCAGTTTGGTTTGATTTTCACTTAAGAAACCCAAACCGATTCAAATTTACTAATTTTGTTTGATTTGGTTTATGTTATTAAAAAACTGGAATTTTTTTTCCTTTTTATCCTTTATCTCACTGAATTGAATCCAAAAAAAAAAACCTCTCAAAACTGAATTATAATCACTCATGACAATATCAATAATTGTTAAATTGATACAAATCATAGTACTTTATATGAAACAAACATGAAGAACAAGACAGTAATAAGATAATAAATAGTATACATCATTTACAAGTGACTACCATAACCATAATTTTCCCTCTAGCTAGTAGGAGTCTTGGAAATGTCACTGAAAATGGCTGAAACAAACCTCGCATGCTCGTATAGAGGTAACTGGCTGAAAGTAGCCATGAGTGCTCCGTCTTTTTTTACTTAAAAAAGGAATTGATAATCTTTAGGCTATAAGCTCAAGGTCAGTGATTATCTAGCCATAGAGTCTTTCTCTTTGTCAAAGGAACTCTTTCTTGAACAAGCACGGTGCTATCAGGTCCAACAGTAATAGTTTATTCTTATTCCTATTAATGAAGAAGGAACTCAAAGGGCAACAATGAATACATAGTCAATCTTCAGATAGGCCTTTAGAAGCATTTGAGGGTAAAATAAGGTGTGTCCGATATGTTGTTGCTTACACCATTGATATTGTGCCCTTTAAAACTTAAGGACCAAGAGAGTTGACTGGTGTCGTTAGTCTTACAAGTTGTAGCTCTACTATAAATTTTTCTGCAAGAGATCACTTAGTCGATTGCAGACATATATTATCTTCACAATGAGGTGGGAGACACTAAAATTAGAAATGGAGAATGTAAATGTTTTAAGAAACCACCACACTTTAAGGTGGAGATTACATTTTACTTATATAGGGAATGTATACATATATAGTTGGACTATCGAGTATAAAAGAATCATAACATAAATACAATTTATTACATTCCTACAATTATAGGCTAAGAATCAAAAAGAGATTCTGGAGAATCCCGTAAGCTAAGTATGGATTAGAGCACATATGTAACTTGGATCGAAAGAATGTGAAGAGTGGGCATGAAACACTCTTAGTAAAGACATCGGTAACTTGAAGAGTAGAAGGAACATGTTGAATGTGAATACGACCAGTTACCACAAGTTCTCGAATAAAATGATAGTCAAGATTGATGTGTTTGGAGCGCCTATGAGAGACTAGATTGGAGCTTAAAAAGATGGCACTCTTGTTGTCATAGAGAAAGAGAGGTCGATCTATACGAGGGACGTGCAAATCACGTAGGAGATGATCTAACCATAAAACCTTAGCAACAATGGAAGCCAGGGCACAATACTCAAATTCACAAGTAGAGCGAGACATCATAGGTTGCTTCTTAGCACTCCAAGAGACAAGGTTGTCATCGAGATAGATGGAGTAACTAGAAGTGGAGCACCTAGTGTCAAGGCATCTAACCCAATCAACATCAAAGTAAGTAGTAATGCTAGCAGAAGAGGAGGCGGTGAATGAAATGTCATAGTGAAAAGTGCCATTGACATACCAAAGAATGAGCTTTACAGCTTAAAAAATTGTTCATCAGTAAGAACATGCAAGTATTGGTTGACTAAGTTTACTGAATGAGTAAGGTTAGGATGAGTAATGGTCAAGTATTACAGAGCACCAACAAGAGAACGGTACAGAGTGATATCTGCAAATAGGGAACCAGTGGAGAAAAGATACTGAACGATAACCGTAAGAGTGGATACTAGTTTGCAGTCAAAGAGTTGAGCTCGTGTAAGAATATCGCGAGCATACTTGGTCTGACTAAGAAAGAGTCCTGCCGAGGTAGAGGTGGCTTAAAGACCAAGAAAGTAGCTGAGAGAACCTAAGTCCTTAATGGTGAATTCTGAGTGAAGCTGTCGAATAAAGTTGCTGAGAAAAGAGTTATTGTTTCTAGTGAGGATAATGTCATCAACATAGAGTAAGATATAAATGATGTGTTGCTGGCGATGCAGAACAAATAAAGAGGTATCAACACGACTACAGGTAAAACCAACTTTTAAAATAAATGAGCTGAACCGTTGAAACAAAGCACGCAAGGCCTGCTTTAGACCACAAAGAGCCTTCTTGAGTTTGCAGACATGCTGAGGAAAATGAGGATCAATATATCTAGAAGTTTGCTCCATATAGACATGTTCCTACAAAATACCATGAAAAAAAGCATTTTTAATATCAAGTTGGCCCAGAGGTTAACCATAAGTGATTGCTAGTGAAAGCACTACATGAACAGTGAAAGCTTTGACTACTGAACTGAAGGTTTCAGTGTAGTCAAGACGAAGGAGTTGAGTGTATCCTTTGGTAATAAGACGTGTCTTGAGGCTGTCAATAGATTTGTTAGACTAATACATTGTAAGAAAAACCCAATTGCAACCCACAATGTTCATTTTGGGAGGCCGAGGAATAAGATCCCAGGTGCAATTTTCATAGAGAGCGTTGAGTTCTTCATCCATAGCAGCAAGCCATGCAGGGTTTTTGGCAGCAGTCTTGAATCCACGGGGTTCATATGTAGTGAGGAGGGCATGTAAGAGACCTAAGACATATTGACTCAAATATATAGGGTAATGTGACCAAAAATACATGTTTTAGCTCGAGTGACCATCGGGTAAGAGGATGAAGCAACAAACTGGTCACGATGAGCTTGAGCTTTAAAATGCAATGGAGCTTGTGCTGGAGGGTCAGGGGTTCAAGAGAAACTAGAATGTGTTATGTGAAATACAACTAATCAGTAGAAACCTGCATAGGCTCAAATAAAGAGTCAGAATAGAGACGACATGCATGTGACTAAGACCGAGAATGAGGATTAGATTAAGGAATTGTGGGCAATTGGGTGGTAGATAATGGTGGGTTATAAGGATACATGAGCTCACTAAAATTGGATAAATAAGGATGCAGGAGGCTGAGCGATCGAGTTGGGTATTAAAGGGAAATTAAGTTGATCAAATTTAGCTTGATGCGTGATATAGATCGTAGAGGTGAGAGGGTCCGAACAACATAAATCTTTATAAGAGGAACTTTAGCCCAAGAATATGCATGAAATGTTGTGTCGAGAAAATTTGTTAGCAACATAATCACGTAAACATGGATAGACTTTATAACCTAAATGATGAAAATTGATGTAAAGACGAGATTTACCATGTAGAATCTCAAAGAGAGAGACCTCCAAGAATGGGTAGGCAATCGATTGATGATATAGGTCATTGTATTAAAAGTGCCAACCCAATAATAAGTGGGTAATCATGAATGAAGAAAAGATTGATATTGAAGAAAAATATCAATAAAATCATATTTAAATTTCATAGGGTAAAGCCATGTAAAGCGAGAGTGATCATCAACAAATATAATGTAATATGCAAAACCCATTTTTTATTTAATAGGAGCTGGGCCCTAGATGTCGTAGTGAACAAGACCTAAAATAGAGGTGGATCAAGTATTATTAGTAGAAAACAGAAGCTTATGACTTTTAGCAATCTGATATGTAGCACGAAAGCAAGATTAGGAAAAATAGAAGTAAGGGATAAATGTCCTTTTTTATTTAATAAAGAAATAATAGAGTAGTTAACATGACTAAGACGCGTATGTCATAAATCATACGATGTTGTAAGGACAAATTTATTTAGAACATAAATGAAAGCAGCATTGCCTCGTTCTAGTACATAAAGACCGTCATCACATCTTCTAGTTTCCACCACCATTCTTGTGAGCTTATTCTAAATAACAAAAGAAGAGTAAGTACATGTGACCAGAAGAGTAAAGTCTTTAGTCAATTTACTAATGAACAAGAGGATTTTGGTGAGATGTGGTACCAATAAAACATCAAGCAATTTTAAATTTGGAAAGGGTTGAGAGGTACCCGTATGGGTGATGGGTAAATAAGCCCCATTTCCCACAATAATCTTATCCTTACCAATATATTGCTCGAAGATGGTGAGTGCAGTCGAATCCGGTGTCATATGAGCAGAGTCACCAGTGTCAAGGTACCAATCTGAGGTGGAGCTCGAAAAGGTTTCAGCAATGTGTGCTAATGGCTCCACACGATCATATCGGTTCTGACATCAATCAGTAGTGTGGTCCTCTGTTTTACAAATTTTACAACATGGGTTATAAGAACAATGAGATCAATAATTCCCAAATGAATGACCATCGTAGTTGCTAGAGGAGGGGTCACTTGTGCTGCCATGTGAGCCATCTCTGTTGTGATGATTTCTTGTGCAATAAAAGTGTCCTCTATTCATTGTTGCTGTGAACGTTGTAGAAGAGAGTGTGAGTTTTAAGTGATTTTTGAAACAAATCAAAACTTTTAACCAGAAGGATCAAAACGCGAAATAAAGGAAGAGGTGTATCAGCCATCAGTATGGAGGAGAAGGAAACAAACTTAGTGCCAAGCGCACAAAGAAACTAATGAGATTTATCGACTAGTCATCCAATAGCCATTAATTGATCACAAAGGCCTTTGAATGCACGGATAAAGTCAGCAATGGAGCAGTTTCCTTTCTTTATGAGTTGAAGTTCATCGTTTAGGCGAATCTCTCGAGTTTTAGATCTATGGATGAATACATGTTCAAGAGCAACCCAGATATCCCGAGAGGTTACAAGGCCAATAACGGTTGCCATGGATTTTTCTATGAGAGATGACAATAGCAAACTTAAGATTCGTTGATCTTTGAGTTTCCATTCAAGGAACTCGATGCTAGCAGTAGAATTATTGTTTGTGGTGGTTAAAGTTTCAGACGGTTGTTAAAGAGAACCATTAATGAAACCAATGCAACCTTGGCATTGAAGAAAAGGAATGAGCTGGCATTTCTAGAGCAAAACATTTATGGCTGAGAGCTTAATGGTGACCATATGAACCATGGTATTGAAGGAGAGGGGCTCTACCCTGAGGAAGAAGGGAGGAAGAGTTTTAGAGTTTAACCTAGAATGAATTTGATACCATGTAAATGTTTTGAGAAACCACCACACTTTGAGGTGGAGATTATGTTTTATTTATATAGGGAATGTATACATGTATAGTTAGACTATCAAGAAGGAAAGAATCATAACATAAATACAATTTATTATATTCCTACAATTATGGGCTAAGAATCATGAGGAGATTCTGGAGAATCCCCAACAGAGAAGGGATACAATTGGATCATCTTATCCAGAATACCTCTTGTTCTAGAGATAGTAACGCATGCATGTAGACATTTGACCAAAATGTACTTAGAGAGGCCTTCCTACTAAAGGAAACCACTCTCTTAGATGTGCCTTCTGTAAGGATTTATTTTGCCTTGAATTTTATTGGTTTTTCTGTTTCGTCAAAATTCAAGCTATGGGAATAGCATCGATTCTTAACACCAACACATTTTGGCAATGAGTAATCTTTAGTTTAGTGTCAAAATGAATTATTATTATTATTACTATTATTATTTCCTTTATCTTCTTTAGGCCAAAAAGGGGACTCCTGCCATAGTTGAGAAATGGAAAAGTGAATCCAAGGAAAGGATATGAAGCATAAAAAACACAAAGATATAAGGAGAAGGATAAAAAGCATACCATCATAAAGATAAAAGAACGAAGTAAAGACGAGGATAAGGGGAAGAAGGATGAAAGTGGGCATAATGATTCTTGCTCTAATCACTTCAAAAAAAAAAAGGCCATGAAAGGTTGGGTTTTATTACTGGCTTGCAACCGCTGCTTGAACATGTTGCAAATGATAAAAGGTGGTGAAATTTATGGACAAGCCTTACTCTTGTAAGTTGTTTGACATTAATGGTAAATTAGTCAACTTTTGATTTGCTCAATAATTCATATCACCATTCAGATTTTAAATGACATATTGTCATTAGCAATTGAAAAAAAAAATGTAATTTTGTTGTTGCTGGTGGTTTTGAACTTGTATTTTCTGTGTATGCTCTAATGTATTATTTGAATGCTCAATGTATTGCCAATATGTTCAAGCTTTTTTCGTTTTATAATCTCATAAAAGAAAGGACGATGAAGATGAAGATCTTAATGATGTGCTCAAGCACATAAAAAGCAAGGTAATAAATATTAGCTTTGAGTTTTTGTGATTTTGTAGCTTGTTCAATCTCATCTTTCTCATTTTGTTATGAATTGTATCAACTGCTTTTCATTCCTTAGCCTCTTGTTCTCCTTTACCAAGTCCTCTATTTTGAAACTGTTCTCTTACAACATAATAGCTCAAAGACTGATTAAATCGATAGGGTGATGGAAACTAGCTAAAACTGTTGCACACTATATAGTTCATTTTTTTTTTACTTAAAGTTGTCCATCTGTTTATGTTAAATATCCTTGTCATCATATGATTATCCTGTTTTTGATTTGCCTTATTCTTTAAAAAAAGCATTTTATGTTTGAAAACGAATATCATGACCAAAGAAACACCTCTCATGCCCTCTCATCAGGGGAAAAAAGGAGGTAAATATAGTAATATAAAAACATTTCTCTTGGCAACCTAAAATTTCAACTATAACCCCGTCACAAGAAAATGTTTTCTATAAACAAGTTTAACCCAACTTCTCCCATAGTAAAAAAAAACGTTTAGTCCATCTCTCTTAAATATTATGATCCTCTTCTGATATCACTTCTCTAACAGTTTTCCACTCCTATTCTATTTTAAACATACTTTATTGTAAATAAAACTCTCAAAGCTGTATTTTTTATACACGCCATTGTTTTCATATTATGTAATCTCTATATAAATGAAATACAAGCCATGTATATGGAAGGCAAGTTTTCACTCAATCTTACATGGTAGCAGAGCTTGGTTTAAGAGGACCTTTCGTAAATATGTCTTTCTTTATTCCTTCTCAAACTACTCTTGTGGATGAATGAACCATGTCTGATTCATTCTCTTTCAAAACTCATCTACCCGACATTTCAATTAAACTAGCCTCAACAAATTATCTCTTATGAAAATTGCTGGTTGTTCATATTTTACGTGGAATTGGCTTCTAAGCTATGTTGCGAATGACTTTCCTCATCCAGCCACAATTGTTACTACCACTGATTATACTATAATCCAAAACCCAGCTCCAATCAAATAGTTACGTATTGATCAACTAATCCTTAGTTGGATCAATTGTTCATTGTCCGATGCTTCTCTATCTTAGGTGATCTACAATAAGACCTCCCATGAAGCCTGAGAGGTGTTGGAAATGTTGTATGGTTGACATATAAGGGATCATGCTCAACAAATAAAAAGTGAACTTCAATCTCTCATAAAAAGTGTTGCTTCAATGGAAGATTACCTTCCCAAGACAACATTTTTGGCTCTTGTACTTCGTGGTGCTGGCAAACCGATGGAAGAAAGATGATGATTTTATCATCTGCTTGCTTAGAGGATTAGAATCTGAATTTGGTCCAATTATGGTTGTTATCAATGCAAGAGATAATTTTCCCTTCATTAAAGCTATAATCAGTAAGCTAAAGGAATTTGATCTTCAACTTCAAACATGAAGACATTCCACTATTTCTTTCTATACCAATAAAACTATCACATCTCCACATCGCAATGCATGGAACTCCTTTTGTGGGTGTTATCAAAATAATTATCAAAAGTATAAGACAAATCATGGAGGTGGTAGGTATCAAGGTCGCATCATTATTGGATGTCCTCAACAATATCTTTCTCGTGGCATTGGCAAGCCTCTTGCACGTCATAGGTGTATAACATGTTTTCTCTGTGGTGGACCTAATCACAAAGCTGATAATTGTTGGGCTAGTGATGAAGAAGCTGAAAGTTATCAAGCCTTTCTTGCTGCCCAAACTAGAGACATTTCAGATGATGTTTGGTACTCAAATACGGGAGCAAATCAAAACGAGACTCCTAGTTCTACTGATGCTAAAGGTATAAAACAATACTCGGGAACATATTCTATGATGGTTGGGAATGGTCTTGATCTTCCTATTTCAATTATTGGTACTTTTCAAGTTTTCATATTTCACTCAGCATTTATTGTTCCAACACTTAAAAAGAGACTACTCTCTGTTTTTTTATTTACTACTGATCATAATTGCTACTTTGTATTTTATCCATGGGGTTTTCTTATAAAGGACCTGCAGACCAAACGAGAGATATTTAAAGGTTTTGTTGATCTAGACTGTAACCACTATATGACATCCCAACAAATTCTAATCTTATTACATTCCAAGCATTCATTATGTTTCATCCCAACAAATTCCAATCTTGTTGCATTCCAAGCTACAAAGGTTTCCAGCACCATCTGGTATGCACATTTGGGCCATCCCAATTCTAGAATTCTGCAATTGTTACTTACTTGTTTGCCTACCTTAAATAAACAAGTTACATTTTATCAAAGTTGAATTATTGGGAAATTAAAGTAATTTCCTTTTGCATCTTGATGCAAACCTCTTGATCACGCAGGCAAGCATCCCACACGCAAAGACATCAAATTCCTGGAAAGCCAAGTAAATCAGGTTTGATAGGAGTGTGACATAAAGATAACTTGTACCTTGGCACAAACACTATTGGAAACGGAAACCCCCACTCAACGAATATTGATTCGTGAATGAGAAGTATAAGGATAACGCCACGAAGTCAGTTGTTCTTCGATAAGTTATTTTTTAGTTCTTTAGAGAACCAAGGAAGGGAGATTATCCCACAAACACACAACAAGTATGACAAATAAAAAGTTTTATTAATCTAAATTGTCTAACCTTACATGTCTGGTTATGCATTTATTTATACTGACTTTATACTGAGACAAACCCTAATAGACCCCTTATATGGACTTATATGATGCTCACTTACAATTAAACCCAAATAATATAAATAAACCCTAAACTAAGAAGAAAATAATAATAACAATAATAAATCTGAATTTAATATCCTAAATATAATACGATCAGATTTGCTGCCCTTTAGAAGTCTCATATAAGTTAAGAGAATCAAATCAGAAGTTGCCTCCTATTTAGTTTCCTTGTTTGCAAAGTATTCTTAGCTGACTTGAATACTTATTTAATGATAGATTCCTATTATAATAAGGATAGAATAATTGTTTTCATACATTATAAGGATTTCACATTAATATGAAGTCTATACCACACATGGAAACTATGTTCTTGCCCATTAAATATCCTTGCAAGACTAGAAAATTCCCAAAACTAGCTGCCACATCCTTGTAGGAAAAGAATCCTAGCCAAATAGGAAGTCCACAAGTTAAAAGGAAGTAAATAACAAAATTTGTATAGCCTCTTTTGACCAATATTGTGATGCCTTCCTGAACTTTGCCTAATCTAAAAGTTTAACCCAAGGTAAGAAAACATGGTAGGAGACCCCATGTTAAATTTCAGCTCGATCCAACAGTCGAATTGGGATCTATGATTGTTGTTGTGAAATTGGATAGTTACGCATTTTACATCAGAATCCAAATCAGATTGTTTTTATGTTGCCCGGATCATATCATTCCATCTCTCTTCTAGATGAATCATCCTCAAATCATTAACAGGGATAATGGACAAAGTTGTAGCCTTTTTTTTTAAGTCTTTGAAGTTCTTTTTTTGCCAACAATCGTCACCAACAACTTTGGATGAAGGTAACAACCGTTCTCTTTCGTCTATCATCATTGCAGTGTTTTTGCTCCTCTCTTTCTGAAGTTTGCTGGGCATCGACTAATACCGTTAACACATCAAGTTCTTGTTGTATCTTCCCTAGAATACGAGATAGACTTTTGATTTCTTTTTTTAGAACATTAATCTCTTTATTTCTCTCCTTTTGATACCACCTCTTCTTTTGAATCTTCTTCTTCTTTTGCCATAATACCTCATTAGAATTCATGAAATCATGATTACAACACTCCCTTTGCATTTTTTTTAACCTAAAAAGAAAACTAGTGACAGTAAAGAAAGTGAAAAGAAATTGAGGACTGAAAACTGACCCAAAATTACATGGACTTTCAATTGACGAACGTAACAACCCTTTTTAGGCCCAAAAAGGACCCTAAACCAAATGACTTTCAAATGGTATGAAATTTGAAATTTAGAGCGAATTCATGCTAAAAAACCAAAATATCAAGTTAGATTTAATACTGAATTGATTTAATATATGGAAAGGAAACCGACGCGAATCAACCCTTTTAAAACCTGAATTTGGAATCTAAACCAAACGATGTACAAATGAGTTAAAACTTGATATATTATTTGATTTCACCCTTAATAACCAGAATATCAATTTTGACACAATTACAATATGGTTTGATAGGTGAATGCAAAACAGATGCGAAGCATATCCCTTTATCCTAAATAACATTTTCTGATTATTTTTTTACTCTAAAAAGAAATTTTGGAAAGAAAGAATAATATGACACCCTTTTTTTTTAATCCCAAAAGACTTAATTCAACATAACTAATCAAGAATAATATAGGAAGAAGACAATCTTACTGAAACTGATTTGAAACAAGATTAGACCCGAAACAAAAACAACACAAAGAAAAATTAACGCGGAGGGTAAAAACAAAAATACAAGAAATAAAAGGATAAAACCTGATTAATGAAGCCAATCTCTAATACCAAATAAAGCGAACCTCTTGATTATGCGGTCAAGCAACCCACACACAAAGACACTAAATTCCTGGAAAGCCAAGTAAATCAGGTTTGATAGGAGCGTGGCACAAAGATAACTTGTACCTAGGCACCAATACTATTGGAAACGGAAACCCTCACCTAACAAATATTGATTTGCGAACAAGAAGTATAAGAATGACGCCATGAAGTTAGCTGTTCTTTGGTGAGTCATTTTTCAGTTCTTTAGAAAATCAAGGAAGGGAGATTATCCCAACAACACATAATAAGTGCAGTAAACAAGAAGTTTTATTAATCTGAATTGTCTAACCTTACATGTCTGGTTATGCCTTTATTTATACTGACTCTATACTGAAACAAGCCGTAATAGACCCCTTATGTGGACTTATATGATGCTCGCTTACAATTAAACGTAAATAATATAAAAAAACCCTAAACTAAGAAGAAAATAATAATAACAACAATAAATCCGAATTTAATATCCTAAATATAATAGGATCAGGTTTGTTGCCCCTTATAAGTCTCATATAAGCTAAGCGAATCAAATCTGAAGTTGCCTCCTCTTTAGTTTCCTTGTTTGCAAAGTATTCTTAGCTGACTTGAATACTTATTTAATGATAGATTCCTATTATAATAAGGATAGAATAATTGTTTTCATACACCATAAGGATTTCACATTAATATGAAGTCTATACCACACATGAAAACTATGTTCTTGCCCATAAATATCCTTGCAAGACTAGAAAATTCCCAAAACTAGCTGCCACATCCTTGTAGGAAAAGAATCCTGGCCAAATAGGAAGTCCACAAGTCAAAGGGAAGTAAATGACAAATTCATACAGCCTATGTTGACTAGTATTGAGATGCCTTCCCAAACTCTGATTGACTTGAAATTTTATCTCAGATAGGAAAACAAGTTAAGAGACTCCACGTAAAAGTTTAGCTCAATCCAACAGTCGAATTGGGAATTATGATTGTTTCTGTGAAACTGGATAGTTGCGTATTTTACATCAGAATCCGAATCTAATTGTTTTTTCATTGCCCGAATCATATCACCTCCAGAATTACATATGTTGAAACATTGTTACATACTCTTTGTATGGATGTTTGGGGACCAGCTCCCATAACTTCTTATGATGGTTTTTAGTTTTATTTGATTATTGTAGATGAATTATCTTGCTACATATGGCTTTTTCCCATGAATCATAAATCAAATGCCATTCTTATTCTTCCTGAATTTTTCAGAATGCTAGAAACCCAATTTCAAACTCAAGTGAAAATTTTTCATAGCAACGAGGGAGGTGAATTTATTAATACAACTTTAAAATACTATTTTACTTCAATAGGGATTCTATCAATTATATTGTCTTGAAACTCCTGAACAAAATGGTTTGGCTGAACATCATCATATTATTGAGACATGTCTCATTTTAATTGCTCATATAAACCCCTTAAACATCAATGCATAAGATTAAGTAAATAGAGAAGAACCATTGGTAAGATAAAAAAAAAAAACTCTTAACTTGAAGTGTGAAAATACATAAGTGAATAAAGAGAAATTGGGACCTAAGATAGGAAAAACAAAGAAGAGAGGACTAGATCTAAAAGGCATGAATAAGTGAGGGATGAAAAATATAAAAAAAAAAGAGGGAAACCTAACAATATCATCATGACGTACATGTATGTCTTAGGATTTTCATGCATGATTGGTTTAATAATTCTTTCATTTGATCTAACACATGTTTTGAATTATACTATTAAGAATGTATATGATATTAATACTGAAAGATGAATGGTCTATGTAACGTTGAGAATGTTTCTGAGGACGGGATAATATGAAAAGAGAATTGAGATGAAGAACCTATATGGTTATAAAAGCCTTGAAAGGTAAGCAATTGTCGATAACTTCATATGCTTAATTATATGGGAAATTCTCTTGAAATTTCGGTAAAAATTTCATCAACCTCTATATAAATTCGAAAATCAAACAATATCACCATGCTATTTTTATATCATTATTATGTTTGATATATTGTTTTGTTAACTGGAATATTACAGCTCATGCTTTTATTCCATCAAAATTTTAGACTACCTTCACCACAATAATTTTTCTTGTTAATAGGCTACCTACTCCTATTCTTCATGGCAAGTCTTCCTATGATCTCATGTTTAAATCTTCACCATGTTATATTTTTTTATGAATTTTTGGTTATGCATCTTATCCATATTCAACTCCTTTTGGTTGTTCTAAGCTTGATTTCAAATCCACTAGATGTATATTTCTTGGTTACTTTTCAAAACATAAAGAGTAATATTGTTTCCATTTTCCTACAGGCCCTATGTTCATCTTCAGACATGTTCTTTTCAAGACTATTTATGAACAATTATTTGTAATATCTCGAGGAGGAAACTTTATGCAATGAAGTGGTGAAATGTAGAAATTTTGGTCAAATACTAGATGGGAAAAAAAAAGGAAAAGAAGGAAAAAAGTTCAATGGTGAAATTATAAGTTAATTTGTAGGAAATGATTTTTTTATTATTTTTTTTTAAAAAAACAGACTTGTTTTAATTTCTCTATATATATAAAAAGGAGGGCGGCTATATCGTTCCAATGGACTTCCAACAAGTTTCGTCTATGTATCTAAGAGATTTTATTGGGAGGAAACACAGTATATATAATTAAACACCTCTGCATGGGTCGAAAGCTCTTTGCACAGCTTGAATCCTTGTTCTGCAGAAGATGCCACATTTTATTAAGTAATTTGCCTCCTCAACAGGGAGCATTCCATCCTTGCGAAACTTCAAGGAAGCACGTAATGACAAACAAAATATGGAATATAAGTTATTTAATTATATATATATATAAAAGGGTTCTGGTTGTAGCCCATGTGAAATAATAGAAACTCCATAATTGAGATGAATGGACGGTCAAGAAATCATCATACACTTCGGCAACTGCGTTTGTTTAATTCAGTTATATATATATAAAATCTGGTTTAATAATAATTAAGATTCACTTCGTTTCCCATATGGTCTTATGCATTAATCATATCCTCAAGGACCTTATGAAGCAGTACTGATTATTTTTGCAACAGCTCATTTTGAGAATCATTGTCGCTGCTGCTGAGAATCTACCGCTGGGCAGTGTATGCATCTACGCCGATCTCTAAATCTCCATTGCACAGTAAAATCAATACACACTCACTCGCCCATGTATGTCATCAGTGGTCAGTGGCTCCACATCTTTAGCCAGTCACTTTATTGCTTTCACTCTCTTCTTTTTCCTTTTCTTCATCTTCTTTTATTATGGCTACTGAAAAAGGTTAATCCCCTCAAGATGCTACTACCAAAAGCGAGAGGGCGTGACGGACTGTCCACAGCAACAACAGATTCTTCTCCAAGTTGCAAGCTTCAAGATATCATGTGTTCACCTGTAGGGAGCATTACTGTGTTGTTTACGGTAGAAATAGCATGTTTAATTGCTTCCCAGAAGCGTTGTTATCCCATGTATGTTACTGATTAGAGCTTCCTTTTCATTGTTTTCATGGCCTGATTCTTCAGGGAGGGGGGCTGGCCTTCCTCTAAAGTTAGAGATGCTATGCCCAAAAGACAACAAAGATAAAAATAAAAATAAAGGCTTTGCACCTTCATGCTTTAGCACTGGCATTCTTAAATCTACCAGCAACTTTTTCTCCCGGTGGAAATCTCACTTTGCAAGCTTTTGGTGCTTTCTAAGGTTTAAAGTAATAAGTAGAAATGTCATGAGGAGTTGAGAGAAAAGAAAAGAAGAGAAAAATACCATTGTTAGAAAGCTAATCTAAGAGAAGAGGAAAGGTTTCATTGGAGAATATACCCTAAAAGAAGCAGAAACAGAAACTTAATCATGCCTTCAAGCTGAGACCTCACGTGATGTGTTGGTGATGGAACTCTGCTTCTCTTTTTTTCTTTGTTTTTTTTTCAATCTATATATATGAATCAAAGCGTTTTCTTCTTATTTGTTTTTTTTTTCCTTGCATGTCCGTCTCCGTGCATTGGATACCAGCGTTTATCACTTTATTTATTATGCCCTCGTGTTCTTGTAAATTTACACACACCATAACTTTTTTCTTTTGTAATAACATGCATCCGCCAGTCAATGCGCACTCATTTCTCATTTTTAATGGGACGAACTCAATAATAACTAAAGATTTTTTTAAATATTTTATATTAATTTAATATATATTATTTTAAATAAAATATAACTTAAAATATCATAAAAATAAAATTATACTATAACACTTCCTCCTCGTAAAAAAAATTAAAATTTATGAACTATAAATACACCATGAATCCTTCAAGTTAAAGGTTCATAATCTTTTCATTCTCTTTCCTTTCCTGATGCATATATATTTTCAGAATATTTTTTTCTAGAATATTAATTTAACTTTTCTCTCTATAAAGTTACTAATTGTGTGATCGAAAAATTTTAAAATTCATAAAAGAAAATCTTTTACAAATATCAACTACCGGTTATAAATTCTTTAGGTTTTTCATATCAAGTCACAAGATCCCTTGATTATTAAAAATAAAATAGTTTGTTTAAACTAAAAAAAATAAAAAAATTTAAAGTTAGGATTTCTCTGGGCATCTTGCATGTCAGAACTAATAAAACACAAGACATGTTTTTCCTGGGAAAAAAAAAAATCCCAAGAAGTTGCCAAGAACAGGGATAGAGACCATTGCCAAGTAATATCATCACTTTCGTCATGTATTGTCACTCTCATGAAATAATAATAATAATAATAAGTAGAATGTCTATTGCCGTTTGGAAATATTCGCAGTGTAGCAATAAAAAAGAACAGCTTTAAACCAGAGAACAATCGTCTGGCCAGCAAAGGGAAGGCAGCTTTCAGAGCTAGACTTCACTCCCTCTCTCGTCGAAGAATCCATATGAAATGCATGCGTCTATGCATGGCATTCCTGACTGCCACAATCAGCATTTACTACAGAGTACTGGCAGTATTTTTGAAAGGAAGTAGCTGATGATGGAGGATTGGCAGAGCCAAATATTTTGCCAGAGGCCCGGAGAAGTGAGTACTGAAGGGGGTGTACGTTTCCGTTTATTTTTATATTTTAAGAATATTTTTTAAAAATTAAAAAAAATTATTTTCAATTAAGATTTTTTTTATGATTTAAAAACATTTTGATTCGTTAATGTTAAAAATATATTTTGATATATTTTCAAGTGAAAAATATTTTATAAAACAACCGTACCACACTTTGAAACACCCTCTAGTCCAGATCTCAAATCCTTCTGGTGGTTAGGATTTAGATGTTGTTTTGCATTATGCTTCAGTAATTTTTTTAAAATATTTTATAATTTGAATTTAGTTTTAAATTAATTTTTTAAATTATTTAGATCATTTTGATGTGCTGATATTAAAAATAAATTTTAAAAAATTAAAATTAAATTATATTGATGTATTTTCAAGTAAAAAACATTTTAAAAAATAATTTTTTAAAAAATAAAATTATTATATAGCAATATTTAAAACCAAGAAACCTCGTTCCCCCCCAAAATAATCTAATTAGAAAACAAGTTTTAACTCTTGAATTTTCTAGAAGCTTATTATTGACTTTAATATGATTGTGATTTCGAGTTGCTACCTACGTGCCCGTATTCGTTCAAAATATTTAAATAAATACAAGTTGGTTAGCAAACAGTAAAGGGTTGGAATGGTTGGTGGTATTCTCACTCTCTTTCTTTTTTTATGCTATAGATTCAAATTAAGATTACTTAAAAATTAAAATTAATTTTAACTTAGGTATAAGTTGATTTTAGATATCGTTTAGGAACGCGGTGCAAATCATGTTTTTTAAAATTAATTTTTTTTATATTTTGAATCATTTTGATGCGCTGATCTCTAAAATAATTTAAAAAAAAACATCATTTTAATACATTTCAACATAAAAATTATTTTAAAAGACAACCGTAATTAAATTTTAAAACAAAAATAAATATATTTTTAATAAAAAAACAGCTTTCAAACGTACAGGAGAGACAGCCTCAGCCTCGCCAATAATTATCGTATAATCATGCTTGTAATTATATACTTGTTGTCGTCTTGGTTCCTTGAAAAGACTGGTATGATAAAATAAAAGAGCATCATGTATATTATATGGTACAATAATATATATTTCCAAGATTTGGAAGTTACAGTGTCGTCCATGTTCCACCTCCATCATGCACTTACTTACTGGTCGTTTGCCATGCTTTTCGAATTATTTATTTTTCAACGGTCCAAAGCCCCGAGGAGAAATAAAGAGCAAAAAGGCCAGCAATCAAGTGTCGGTGCGCCCCTGTCCTTGCCCAGAGGGGCGGTTAGTCTTTGCTTTTCGTTTTTTATTATTGCATTCTTTTGGGGGAAAGGGCGTTGATATTCGACTCCCTTAACTTTGAGGGTTTTGCATTCTTCCAAACAATATATTTTATACCAAACATATCCCAAGCAATTATATCTTCTTTTTTTTTTCTTGTTGTGATAGATTGTTTGAAGTATAGTTACGATTGTTTTTTAAATAATTTTTCATGGTAAAATACATGTTAATGATATTTTTTATTTTTAAAAAATTATTTTTGACATCAGCACATCAAAATGATTTGAAAACACTAAAAACATATTAATTTGAAGTTAATTAAAAATAAAAAAAAATTAAATTTTTTCAAATGCGTTTTTGAAACGCAGAAACAAATAGGCCAGTCTAATTAGGAAAAAAGATAAATGGGTTTTTAGAGGTGTTTGAGAGTGTGATAATAATTGTTTTTTAAAGTGTTTTTTGTTTGAAAATATATTAAAATAATATTATTTTACTTTTAAAAAATTAATTATTGATATTAGCATATCAAAATGATCTGAGAACATTAAATATATTAATTTTAAAAAATATTTTTTTAAAAAAATAATTTTAATATGAAAAGATAAAGAGACTAGTAGTGATTTTTAATTGAATGCCTGCATTGCGTTTATATGATTTTTAATTGAAAACAATACCTCCTCTTTAATTTGATGTTCAATATCTTTTATTTTAATCTATCATTACGTGATCATACGGACATTGAGTCGTGGAATAGCATTTAGATTTATCATCGTGATTGATGTCGCGTCAACAAGAAAATAATTAAAAAAAAAA
>Ga0325414_1000462_pt1 | contig 32835 bp, 27 predicted proteins | sample PopdelMetagenome_8_FD_206183 | JGI IMG/M metagenome (GOLD analysis project Ga0325414, IMG submission 206183) | Populus deltoides microbial communities from Bellville, Georgia, United States - Leaf-PdKOR-R3 | ecosystem: Host-associated > Plants > Phyllosphere > Phylloplane/Leaf | place: USA... | reverse complement strand
CAGATCGATTTAGCCCTCATCAAAACGAGCGAACAAGGGGAAACTAGCTGGTGTTTTTATCCAACTACTCGTTACTCGCTGCTGTATCCACACATGAATCGCATGAATCAAGGATTAATTGGAGATCTTTTTTATTATTATTTATTAATTTGATTGACAGATTAACCATCCTCTCATTCCGCATAAGTCTGACTTGAAAAAAATCAACCGTATCTTAGGCAAAATAAAAAGGGAGCCTAGACCAGTTCAGTTTACTTGCCCTGCTGCTAGAATAGTTAAAATAAATAAAACAGATACAAAAAACACAGGCAAGGACCCCAGTAGCTCACTTTGCCATTTTTTGTTCTTTGCTCTAGTTAAATAGCAATCCTAGTCGAAGTACAGCAACTTGAAGCAACAAATGCCCAAAATGGGTAACACTATGATTCACTCACCTAATGTCCTGAGCAAAAATGGCGAACACAAAACTCGCTACAGGAGAAATATCATAAAGCACCACCAAACTCATTTAGGCAGAAAGATACGCCATGGCTTCTTCGCAGGCAGAGGTAATCCAGTCATTTGTCAGCATACTGAATTCACTTGACTAGGATGGAAAAATTAACCATATCCATGCTGACTTGACCAGGTTACATGATTTTTCAGATTGATGCCGTTAAACTCTGCATGATTGCCAACAACAAATAAAGTTAAAGCACCCAGGTGGGCAAAAGAAGAGTTAAATATCTACGCTTGCTGTAACAGACTATATGAAATTAGGACAGATAATGCCGACCTGTGTCAACAGTTACATCAATCGTCCAGGTAATAATATGACCCAGCAGCCTTCTGCTCCCTATCCTTGGTGGACTCCAATTTGTTGATTCTTGGCCGGTAATTACTGGGGTCTCGCCTAAATGTGATATCCAGGTGCTGCATCAGAGCAAAAAAAAATGTGAAAGATTAGTATTTTATTGAGGGGGAGAGAGAGAGGAGAGCCAGGCCTAAAAATATAACATTTTGTCTAGGAAGGAGCTGAACAGAGAAAAAGGGAGAACTAATTTGTTAACCTTGTTTGAGAAAACGCTTGAATAGGAGGGGAAGGAAAAGATTTTACCTCCTTTCACCCTACTTTCTATTAAAATGTCTCCCCCCAACCCCTTGACATGTTTTGGACTCAAGTCTATGATTATAGCCTCTTATTTATTCATGGAACTCTATTCAAAAGACATAAATGTAATCTGATACCAAAAACTCTTATTCCCATATCCTCTATCCTCTAACCAAACAAAGAAATTTTTTTCACTCCCATCCAACTAGTTACAAATCCAAACAAGGAGGCACCTACCCTCCCCTTCTCAAATATTCTCACTCATCGTAAATGTCAAAATTTACAACAATACAGATTCCTCAAGCAACAGCGAGCTGTTCTGTTCATGTAAGCTTGGTTTGATTTCATGTTAAGCGCAACTGGTATCAACAGAGCCGTCGCTAGGGAATATTTTTCACAGATATGGCTTAATAATTAAATCTACATTGACTTGGCTTCTTCATTATTGGTTTCATTTTCTTTCTTTTTTTTCTCTTTTAAACATGAACAATAGGGAAGAGAATACAGGACTTACAGATAAGAAGAGATTCATCCCAGTCAACAATGACTGGGGAGAATTTGCTGTGCAATCCACAGAAGGCTGTCCCTCATACACAATAACTCTATCAGCCAGGTATGATGCCATTATAAAATCATGCTCGACCACAAATGCAGTCTTCTTTGCATGGAGGATAAACCTCTTGATGACTTTCGAAGCAACGATACGCTGCTCAGAATCAAGATATGCACTCGGTTCATCTATCAGATAAATGTCAGCTGGCTGCATCAAGAAAACCACACACCAGACCACAGTTAGCAACTTTAAATATTTTAAAATGCAATGTGGAAGAATGCTAAAATAATAAGCCATTCAATCCAAGAAGATATCCAACCAAGGACTAAATTGCACAAAATAGTGGGGTAAAACAGAGGAGGAAAGCCTGCTCAACATGTGATTAATCATCAATGCACAGTGCAAACATTTTGACTGACATAAAATTTGACCACATTAACCTCTCAAAAATCTAAACCCCAAAACCACAATTTAACAGACCAGTACACTACAAGTAAACTCTACATTTCACAAGACTGCTCAACACATGAAGGATTCAACATACTTTAAGAAATCAGTATCATGAATTAAAGTATCAACAAAACAACTCCAGACATCAATCTTCATTCACCAGCATAGATGATAGTAGACCAGATAAAATTTCTTTACCTTTCCAAGGCATAGACATAAAGCAACTCTTTGCAACTCTCCACCAGACAGATTTACTACTTCTTGATCCATCAGTTGCTCAATAAGAAGTGGTTTCATGACATCTGAAACAAACTGAGGATGCATATACGAATCACGTATTTTAGAATGCAGTAACTGCCTGACACTGAATTGAAATTTGGGACTGATCTTCTGAGGCTTGTAAGAAACATTGAACTCAGGTATCTCAGCTTCGGAACCCTCTACAGTATCAGGTTTCAATAAACCAGCCTGCACATTTGCCAACAAAATAACTCATTTACAGGCAGAAATTCACATTGCAAGGGAAAAAAAGGATGAAGAGACTACCAGCATACGGATAAATGTTGTCTTCCCTGTCCCATTCTCACCTAGCATTACAACAATCTGAGAGTCAGTAAATTCACCCTCAACGACACGAAGTTTAAAATTTCCCTGAGTTTTACTCATGGTTGGGTATTTGTATCGTGCATATGTTTGAATCTCCTCAGCATTCTCCTGTGGAGTCTCAGCAACCTGGGAAATGCAACAAATTTAATGACAAAAAGAAAAAAATGCAGAATGAAGGGAAGTAAATGTTTAGAGATTAAAAAAATACCTTGAAGGTTAAAGATTCATCCCGGAATCGTAGATTTTCTGTAGGAACAAACCCAGACAAGAATATATTGATACCTTCTCTCACAGAGAAGGGAAGAGTTACCACTCCATATGCACCCGGTTTCCCGTACAAGCAGCAAATGAAGTCAGATAAATAATCCAGGACACTGAGATCATGCTCCACCACAATTACATAGCTGAAATGAAGACATAATCATTGTAACCCATGTTCTCAGTACAAAGCACAAAGCAATGCTAACAAAGAAAAGAAAAGAGGAGGTCAAACCTGTTGGGCCTGAGCAAAGATCGGATAACTTGGGCAGCTTTGAGCCTCTGTTTGACATCAAGATAACTTGAAGGTTCATCGAACATATATATCTCTGCATTCTGTATTGCAACAACAGCAATGGCAAATCTTTGGAGCTCTCCACCAGATAAATCCCCAACATTACGATCTATAACCTGGTTCAGTTCAAGATCACGACAAAGTTCCGCCTTCTTGTCCCTCTCATCTTTTTGGTCAAGCACCTGTCCAACATTGCCTTGAACTGCTCTTGGAATATGGTCAACATACTGAGGCTTTATGATGGCCTGGGTATGAAACAAACATGATTTTAGCAGGAAGATACAGATGAAAAGTAAACTAATAATAAGACATCCAAGAAGAGGCATGGCAAAGACACTCAGGATGTGAAAACACATGCATAATCCTGAACATGATTTTCTAAGATGATTTTACATCATAACATTCTGTAAGAAAACATCATTTCATGATTGTCTCCATAATGAGGAAAGGGAAGTGATTGCATGCTAAGGAATGAATTACAGCATGTAAGCTTACATGACATTTCGCATAAGCATCAAACTGTAACTCAAGCTATCAAATTAACAATCTAGGTATTACTATTATTCACGAAAAAGTAAAGGAACCCTAACAGAACACTTAACTGAATGACATGGACAAAGTTAATTACATGTATAAAGGAAAAAAGCAGAGCCATGATCATGATAGGTGAAAGGAATCAGTACCATGGCTCCTATGTTAGTGTCAGGTAACTTTCACAAAAGGGAGTAATATTTCTAGCAGTAATGCAAAGTTTAAATGCAATTGAGCATGCCCAAATAGATGGGGTACCTTCAAATTATCCTCTAGGATACGGGTAAAGTAATTCTGAAGCTCGGATCCTCGAAAGTAAGTCAAGATTTCCTGCCAATCAGGAGGGTTCTGCAAAGAAAAAAGAAAAATGAGAGTAAGGTAACCAACATAAATTCATCTTCGTAAGTTAGAAATAAGAGAAAGGATACAACAAAATGGGGCTGTTTATTACATTGAATCGACCCAAATTAGGTTTGAGTTTTCCAGCCAGAACTTTGAGAGCAGTGGACTTGCCAATACCATTTGTTCCAACCAAGCCAAGAACTTGCCCAGGCCTCGGGACTGGTAACCTGCCAATACATTATTTATTTTGTATTGTTTTTTTTTTTTTTTTTGGCTAGAAAAAGCATTGATCGAGCAAGTAAAGGCAGGCTGGCAGGCAACCAACCTGTGCAATTTAAAGGTATTGGGACCATAACGATGGGTCGTGTCTTTATCCAAATCCTTGGGCAAGTTAATGATCTGAATTGCTTCAAACGGGCATTTCTGCATCACAGGATAAACAATCACCCAGTCAGCAATCTAGTAACAATAATAATAAACTCTGAGAGAGAAGGATACGAGCTTGCCTTAACACAGATACCACATCCAATGCACAGCTCCTCCGAGATAAAAGCTATCTTCGAAGCTGGAGTTACCTCGATACACAGCTTCCCTATAATTTGGATATATTAGATTAAACCATTGCTTATTTATGTATTTTTAAATGCCCTAATTTCACAACAATAATATTATCGATAACAAAACCTAACACTCCAAACTGACAGTAAGAAAGCTTTCCTAAGCTTTCTAATCACAGCCTAAATTCGAGCGAATAATTACGAGAATGTAAATAGATCGATTAGACTTAAATCAACAGAGAGTGGAGTAATTGATTCAAGGAAAAGTACCAGTTTTGACGACAGGGCAACTTTTCTTGCATTCTTGACGGCACTTCTTAGGTTTGCATCTGTCGGAGGTTACTATAGCTATACGCGTCAATCGATCTGACATCTCTCTCTCTGTTTTTTTCTTTATTTGATTTTGATTCTAAAGAGATATCAAGAAGAAGACAGCAGAGAGAGGGGGATTCGAAAGAGACAAGGGGAGAGATACGCGTGCTGGGAACGCTTCCCTCTCTGTGGAGTGTATTCCGGTGAAAAACCCCAACCAAAAAAATAAATATGAAAATGAAAAGTCTACTAGGGTTTTCCATTTTCTTATTTTTTATGATCCGCCGCCGTTTTTCTCTCTTCTTAAAGTCGGTTTCTTTAACCCGCGTCATCTTTCACTTTAATTTTAAAAGTGTATTTGATATTGTATTAACTTTTAAAGTGGTGATTTAAAAAAAATTATTTTATAAAAATTATTTTTAGTTGAGGTTAATTTTATATTTATATATGTTTGAATAAAATTATAGTTGAAATTGAGATTGAATAAAAAGTAGTTTAATGTGTTTGATTAAAAAAAACTTTTCAAATTAAGGTTATAAAATAATTATATATATATATTGATGGTTTTTAATTTAAATATTGTAGATTTAACTACTGTTATTACATCATTAAATAAATAATACTTATTAGAATTGCGATCAAATTCTGCAAATACTACATCATTAAATGATCTCTTTCTAATTTTTCAAATAAAACACAATTAAAAATAAAAATAAAAATTTAATTTTTTTAACTAAGTCGGACCATTTCAATGCATTTAATTAGCTTTAGAATTAATTATAGTGTTTGATTTAAATTCAATTCATAAATAAGTTGAATTAAGATGTTTAAAAAATATAAAATTAAATTCATTTTATTTTTTATATTACCTTTATTACTTTTATTTTATTTTTTCAAAGGTATTTAAAAAAAAAGGCTAGATAGATTTTTTTTTAATTTTTATGATATTTCTAGAGATTAAATTTATTTTTTATTAAAATCTTTAAATTAAACTTTTATTTCAAAGGGTAGAAAACATGTTAACCTTTTTTTTTTGTCAGTTTGTGCCAAAGGGTAGAAAACACTTCCTTCTTTGAGTCAAAGGATAACTGCCAAAGGGCAGAAAACAACCACGTGTTTTGATGTCCGGGCTTCGCCATAAAATAATAAACATAGCAGGTTTGTGGAAAGCAGCTAAGAGCTACTTTCCGCAAACTTGCGATCGATTCTAAATTTTGTGTGGATCCCATGTCAATAATAAAGTGCATTTATATTAACCAAACATTTAGTTTGCGCAGTTTGCTTTAAACGCAAAAGCTATCGTGTAAACAAATGGCCTCTAAATCTTCTAGTATTTTTCAGTATATTTTATATTTTAAAAATGTTTTTTAATTAATTTTTTTTATAATTTTAAATTATTTCAAAAATAAATTTAAAAAATAATAAAAAAATTATTATTTTAATATATTTTTAAATAAAAAATAATTATCACAATCAGTATCAAACGTGTGATTAATTCATCTACTATTATTACTTTCCTTTTCTAATTAACATTAACGATAAATAAGAAAAAGTAAAAGTTGATAAAGAAATGAGATCATAAAAATAGAAGGATGGAGAAAGCTTTGAGCAACCATATTCTAATTGCAAAACTGACCGTAACACTGGTAAATTTATTACTTTTCAAATACTTTTTTGTTTTAGAAATATAATAAAATAATATATTTTTTATTTTTAAAAAATTATTTTTAATATCAACACATCAAAACAATCTAAAAACATAAAAAATAACAAAATCTATAATTCAACCGACCCTGATTTTATCATGCAGAATGAAAAGTTAATTTGGAGTTTTTACATTTTTGTTATTGAAAAAAATATTATCTTTTATCTTCCCTTGCAAAAAAAAAAAACAAATTCCAATTTCAAAGTGCATGTTTTTTCCTTTACAAATGAAACGAGGCCAGATTCAGTCAAAGTGCACACTTGTCAGGCATCGAGGGCAACAATAAATCAGCGCTGACATTATTCTTCTATGGAGGGCATTGCCTGTAAAGAGAATTAATTAATCATGAGAGGGATTCAGTCAATTAATACATCATAATTAACCACCATAATACGATTAACCTGATTCCGAATCCCACTCATCATCCTAAATGCCATCCGTAAGATTACCAATTGCCTCGAAAATAAGGGAGGCTAATTGCTCATCCCGGGCACTAATAACAGTCCTCGTTGCCCTAACCTCAATCAAGGCTTTGCTTGGTTCATGGATGTGTACGATCTCGTCGCTTCCAGATTCAGCATCACTCATGCATCGTTCTACAGATCCTTTTACACCCATCTTTGATAACACAGTAAGCAGCTTCTCCACATCTGGAACACCCCAATGCAGTAATGGCTTCTTTCTTGAGGCCATCTCTGATACCTTGTTGCCTGATAGTACCTGATGTTTGCCATGATCTATGAATAGCTGTCCTTCCAGTCTTGTTATATCCACGTCATCATGATCCAACTTTCTCCAACTGAACTGTGTAGCCAAGTTTGACGCAATCTCTAGATCCACGCTGTCTTTCGATCTTGGTACACCTAATGTTTCATTTTCAGCATAGTAGAATACTGAGAATGAATGTGAGCCTGAAAACTTGATTTGTTCCCTCAAATCCTCTGGGAACTATGTTGTGCAGAAACGAGGAAGACAGAATTTAGTATAGAGATTGAAAAAATGTAAAATAAATACATAAATAGCAAGCAGGAGGGAGGGAAGAATGGGGGAAGGGTTATTACCAGAACTTCTTTTGGCCGCAACATCTCTAACAAAGGTTTAGTTTTTTGCAACCTAAAAAAGAGCCAAAAGCAATGAAGTTCTCCTGTGTATATATATATATATTTTTTTTAAAAAAAAAGGCAATGCACTTGAACTTTGTTTTTCCTCAAAAAAAAATACAGCAGCTTGGTGAATAAGCAAAGTAAACAAGCAGACAAATTTCAGTTATATAACATTCCTCAACACTGAATAGACATTGAGCTGAGGAAAAAGAATCTTTTAATCCAGCTCAATTCCGGACAAAAAAATCTCCATGTGTTAAGAGTAATGCAAGGCCAGAAAGTGATAATTTACATTACAGAATCCGAATAGCCTTAGAAGCCCTAGATAAAAAAAAAAAAAAAAAATTGTTTGACAGACAGAATCATGAAGCACAAATATTTACCATCCTCCTAAATTTTCAGAAAATGGATGTCTTGTAAGTGGGACCTAAACTATCATAGAAACAAAAAAGCTTACCTTATTCCAGAAAGGAATGAGCACTGGAGAACTTTCATTGCCATTGGCTTGAAAGGCAAGAGAGCCATATCAGTATCCAGTCCATCCTGCAAATAATCCATTCAATTAGCCATTTCATAAAAGCAGCCCCAACTAAATCACATAGAATGGACCCTTGTTTGAGTCCAAATGACATTGAAGTGAATGCAAAGAAAGAAAGTTCAATTCTGAATCAAATAAGATAATTCATAGAATGTTTTAGCACCTCCAAAACAAGCAAGGAGTTTTCATCCTCACGCCAACGTAGAAGCAAATGAACAACTGGACCAAGCCGCAGACTCCAGTGAGGAGAAAATACAATGCATGGTTCCTGCCAATTGGTTCTAAGCACATGATGTCAGTTTGTGGAGAGAAAGGAATGTTATGTAAATTCATCAAAATCTGCTATATCACAAATTGTGCTTTTTTATATGATACATCTTGCTTTCTGAATGAAGGGTAATTAATCCAAAGCTAATTAGAGGAAATAATGGCGAAGATATTAAAGATACAAAATGTTGGAAGAAACTTCCACTGCAGGGGTATTAATCCTAATCATTCTTATGGGAAGCACAATTTCCAAATGTTTCAAAAGAAAGAGCTATTAGTGTTTTCACACTTTAACAACCATCTTGTAGCATGATGCCAAATAGTATCTATTATTTTTCTGGGAATACTACATAATCTAAATGTAGTTTCAATATGAATTTAAGTCCAACTACAACTGAAACAAAACTGAAATGCTCAGATGCTCTTTGAAAGACACTAGCTTAATGAGCAATGCTAACAAACCATAGGAAATAGTAATAGATTTTCATTCACAAACACACAAAGAAATGAGAGAATATTCCTGAGCCTAGTAGGATTTCGGAACACCAGCTTCGCTTTATTAAACAATATTGAAAAATTCCTTACACTGAAGTGAAGATTGAAAATACTGCCACCAAAGGTTGCATTAGTAAAAACTTTGACATTATCCTGTCACAGTCACCAGCAAGAAATATATTTACATAGCAAGGCTAGTAGTTTCTTACAATAGATCGGGTGAGTGAACATCAGGAAAGACATAAAGTTTCTCTCCTTTCATGAGCTCCGAGTGTGAAAACAGTGGCTCGCCCGAAAATAGCTGCCAGACCATCAAAAGCGAGAAACTTTTAACTTCTCCTATTTTTATTGTAACACCATTAATGGAAAGCTCTATGCAAACTAAACAAGGAAGACTCTGAACCCAGGTACCTTCTCTGGCCGCTCCTTGCATAACCATTCTGGTATGATATTGGTGAATGCCAGAAGTTCTGCTGCTACAGAAGAGATGACATATATTGGAACCTAAAGAATGATGAATAATTTGATTAAAATTTACAGGAAGGCATATCAAGACTGGATTATTGAGATTATGATGCAGAAACAAATTGCTAGTTGCTCCTAATGGGTCTTTTGTGCATGTCGCCCCATTGTGAATCCCAAAACCTAGGATTCCCATCCTAAGAGGAAGAGGATGCTTCTGCATCAGATAGATAATGTCTTATGCAATGAGGTAAATCTTCCTAACTCTATTCAGACATAAAATTCCCATATAATGTGTTTTTCCTAGATAGGCAGCTAGGTACTTCATGACACAAGGCACATAAGCCATTCATTAAGTTACATGTATAAAAGATGCATACCCAGAAAAATAATGGAGTTTAAAGCCTAATAGAAAGAGGAAAGGGATGGGTTAGTTAAAATCACGCAAGCAATAGCAATATTGATTTTCTTTGGTTTTTTTTTTTTTTGTATACAGAAAAATTATCAATGATTGATAAAAAAAAAATGGTTTCACGGAGCAGGCATGATGGATGGCATAAACCTCTTGTTATCCAAACATCGCGCATCAATATTTACTTAATAATGTCATGTTGTTTTTTGCAAAAGTTGCAATTTGTTGCTCTATTTATGTGGGATCCTAAAGCCCCTTCATTGCGGATACATCAAACCAAGAAACAAAAAGCAAAAGCATAATTAAAGTCTAACAGCAATTTTTTTCCAAGTTCTGGACTTGAATTAAACTTTCTAAGTTTCAGCATTTTATTCATTATGTATTGAACTTTTCACATATCTATAGAGGAAATATGTTTTCATAGATTACCTTCATAGCCAAAGATTCAAGGTACACTGGTATCTGTTCCAACAGCTGCAGAACAATTCCAAGTTGATTTAAAGGAATAATGACAGAGCCACCAGCTTTAACAGAATCTACAACACATGAACAGATAAATGCCAGTTTCTCCCTTTCCTCTAAACTCTCATCATTACGCAATAAGCATTCTTTCAGTATCAGATCGTCGTTATCAGCACTGCAATCCCCGTTAGAAAAGCAGAATGTTCATTTGACCATTCTAGTATTTACAAAATTAAGGACTAAATGAATTCCTAACATCCAAGGACTGCAGTAAAGAATCTGGCTGATATTTCATCCAGTATACTATAGTAAAGGTGTAGGGAGACATTACCTGGGAGTTGATGAATTGTAGGTAGTTGAAGCAGAGAAGTTATTATCATGTTCATCATTTGTCAAGACACCCTCAGATGAGAAGTCTGAATATAATATCAGATCATTACCTCGCAGAGCATGATAATCAAACTCCATTGCATTAACAGAGTAAAATTTAGAGCTTGAAATACATGCAATATTTCTTTTTGGACTATTTATAGTCCAATTACAGGAGCCTATTTCTAGGCCCGAGCTGAATGCTTTAATCAACAATGTCCCATTGTACCAGGCTTCCTCTGCATATTTAAGTGTTTGAACCTTCTTCACGCAGTCCTCCACATCCGCAGACCTGGACAACATCCTCTATCAAAATATATTTTAAGTTTTAGTTTAAAGAATATGCAACATACCTAAGCAGCATGCAAATTAAAATGGAAGTAGCATAACTGAGAACATGCCAGTAATAACCACTTATAGTAATGAAAACATCAAAAGGCCAGCCTAAGGAAATGCTCAAACAACATTATTAATTTACAGGGATCTGTATACCTATGATCCATTTTACAAACAACACTCAAACTTAAATATACCTATCCACTGCCAAGCAGCTCTTTTTTTTTAAGATTAAAGTTTCCCAGTAATTTTCTTTCCAAATTATAACTATGAGCACAAATCAACTTCGTACCGAACGATAGAGTAGAATAAGACATGCAAAAACAGATCAGAAGAACTCCCAATCGACAGCATGTGTTATGCTGTCAGGGAAACTGAAATTTTGTTCATTTCATTTGATGTGCCATTTTTTCACCATATAATTAGGTAAAAATAAGTCCAGTGCATGCGAAGGGAAAAAAGCGATTTATGGAAAAGGCTCAGCGCCAATTTTCCATGAAAATAGATTAATCATAAAGCTTTACAAAAGCAATAACTTCAGTGTCAATTACCTGTACAGGGGCATCCATCCACCCAACTCTGTTCCATCTTTGCCTAGAGCTACTTGTCTCAATGCAGGTGAAAGCAGTTCAAGCTCCTCCCAGCTCATCCATTGAGGAGAACCAGAGTCAGATCCAAAAAAATGATGGAATTCGTTATGCATTAAAACAAGATCCTCCATCATAAGCTGTCCAAGCCTTGTTGTTGCTTCAGTTGCATATATCTAAACAGTACAACACAAAACTTGAACAAATTAAATAGCAAGAAAGGGGGTGGTTTCAAGCAAAAATATAGAAATCTGCAGTTACCTTAGCAGAAAAGCCCTTGGTTTGAGTAAGAAAAGGGAGGGCAAGCATCCCCATTGTGCTTGAAATCAGTACAAGATCAATGGAAGACGGATCCCAAAGGTGCAAATTATTGGGAGTTTTATACCAAGGCTGAGCACAGATCAAAGACTTAAGAATTTTCTGCCTCTTCCTCATATCCAAACAATTGTTGACAGCAAAATCATAAGTTTGCTCCCCCTCCTCCATTTTGGATGATGGAGAAACAGGATAAAATATTGTGAGAGCAGAAAGGTCCAAAGGGCAATCAAGTAATATCCTGAATCCACTCACATCAAGAATGTGACATGGTGGGAAATGGAAACCACTTCCTTTGCTCAAGCAAGTCTGCAAATAAACACTAATTAACTCTTTTTTATATATATAAATGAACTAACATAAAATCAGAATGTATCTGAGAAACACACACAAATAGGGACTTACAAATTTCATGATTAAGAGAAAATACAATTAGGGTTTTGAGTTCACCCCCAGCCTCACCCTGCAAGAAGAAATTGCAAAACCCAGGCCAAATATGTCAGTAGGTTTGAAGTTATTTCTATCTTTGCTAGAAATTGTCAATAGCAAGGTCTAGGATCCTATTTTATATACCAGTGCCTGATTTTCCTCAAACAAATGGATTTTGTTTAAGATTTCACTTATTCTTTAGTAATACTCGAGCCTTCCTATTTACAAGTCCAAGTCCAACTAGGTTACATATATTTTAAGTCAATAAACATGTTTGTGATCTCTAAATTCCATCTGAAAGTTCAATGAAAAAATTCACAACATTTTCCTCACCCCCACAAAGTATCATGCTTTCTTCCAGGGAATGATCTTAACTGAGAGTTCATAAATCAACCAGAAAACAAATTTTCAATCAATCTGTAAGATTCCTCTAACAATAATCATCAAATAACCTTATAAAAGCAACAGCGTGTTATGACCTGTTTTCTTACTCCTCTCGCATGCATACATACACGCATACATTGTGGATTAAACCTTCCACTTTTTTTATCCAGTTGATTTCATTTTACTCCTCAAATTATACAGCTTATTCTACCTGAAAATTTGTTCTATCAAATAGTTTGATTGTATATTTGATATTTTTCTGCCTTTCTTTTTGCTGTGTAGATCTAACCATGTTCCACTTCTATAGTTTAATGTTTATCAAGTAAATTGTAAAATTGAGACTTTATATCCGGTAGCGGGCTTGACCAGAGTAGATTCAAAGAGAAGAACCTATTCGATAATAGCTGATTTTTGAACAATTTGAACAAAGTCAAAAGATTCCTAAAAGTAGTTCCTGACTCAAATCAGTCAACTATGGGCAGTAAAAGAGCTGGTAGTGAATCTCCGGCGCAAGCTGTAGGAGAAGGACATAGCACATGCCATGATAGTGCTGGTTTGGGGAACTCTCTCCTGGGGAATGGGTCCTCTGCTCCAAGGTTGCCAATTGATGATTTTAAAAGCCTTAATAACCCCCGAAACAAAGAGAACAGAGTGAAAGACTTGTCCTGAATAAAGCATTGACTCACAACCTTGTTGGTGATGGAACGGGCTAAACCTGCCTGAAGCATGGGGACCTACCTATTAGGGTTAGGTGTTCTGGCGACGCATATGAGATGCGAAGTCCTGAGTGGAATGCATACGGGGGTTGGACCTAAACTCATGGCTTTTAGGATCTACTTCTGGGATTCAAGTGGCTTTTCATGCCTGATACAAGGGGGAGTGGACTAGGCCAGAGTTCTAAGAGAAGAAGAGAAGGAGAATGGGGAAGGTGCTCGTATTGCATTTGTTCAGGTTAGGTCAAGGAGTCAGCCACCCTACTCATAGTAGTATTGAAGCTCATAACTCTTCTATGGGCACCATAATGCTTGACGGACACCATAGACTACGACCAATGCACTAGGATAAAGATAAAATTACAAAATTCTAACATACGGGTGTACAAGGTAAACATCAATGCAAGTTCAACCCACTCACCAAGAAAACATGAAACACAAGTTCCTTAGATGGCGCAACTTGACTGTAGGAATAAGCAAAATTTTCAATTTAATTCTAACTTTTTGAAAAAAAATCACAAAATATCAAATTGATACAAGGTACTTTACCCAATCTTAATCACCAAGTAAATACAAACATGGCATCCATTGACGCTGTCAATAGTGTATTCCTTTTCTTTTTGTCAAAGACTCTCTATCTCTAATGATCACCGAAATGGATTTGGTTGTGCATTTTGTTTTCAGTTTATCAATAAGAAATTAGAATAATGTAATTTCATTTTTTTAATTAAGAAATATAGCAATGTTATTATATGAAAATAATGCAAAATAACACTGTTATTTCCCAAAAAAACAATAACTAACGAAACCGCCAACAATAATGGAAAAAAGACGTATAAATACCATTGCACCAAACCTAAATCCCTATTTAATTATATCGAAAATGCACATTCCGAGTAGAACTAGACTGCAAAACCAGATGAAATCAGCAAACACTAAAATTTTGACCAAGCCATTAATCTCACAACAATAGTAATAACAATAAGAAAACCTAATACTCCAAATTGACAGTAACAAAGCTTTCCTAAGCTCTAATCACAGCCTAAATAAAACAGACTCGCGCGAATAATTAAGAGACTTAAAATAGATCGATGAGATTTAAATCAAAAGTGAAGTAATTGAATTAAGGAAAAATACCAGTTTTGACGACGGGGCAACTTTTCTTGCATTCTTGACGGCACTTCTTAAGCTTGCATCTGTCGGAGGTTACTATAGCTATACGCGTCAATTGATTTGCCATCTCTCCCTGTTTTTTTTTTTTTTTTTCTTTATTTGATTCTGACTCTAAAGAGAAATTAAGAAGACAGGAGAGAGAGGGGGGTTAATTATAATTATAATAATTTTTTGATATCTCGAGAACTTAAGAGGTCAATCAAAATAATTTATCTGGTTCAAAATAACATAGTATATAAATAATTTGTTTGAGTGTGCAGTAGTTTTTACTTTTAGATATTTTTTAAAAAATGTATTTATTTTAAATAAATATTAATTTTTAGTAATTCTTATTAATTTTGATAAGCTAATAAAAAAAATATATGAATTTATTTAATTTATTTTTAAGTAAAAAATCTTTTTGAAAAGTGTGCAATATAAAACAAGAACAAAAATAAAAATTTAAAATATTTAAAAAAACATAAAAAACACTATTTTAATAAATAATATTACGTAAAGCATATTTTTATTAGGAGTAGCCTTTTCCTTGTTTTTTAATCATAAATTGAAAAGAGCCCAATCCAATTTCATTTTCGAAGTGCATTATTTTTTTATTTTTTTTCAGAGATGAAACTAGGCCACTGTGCACACTTGTCATGCAAATCGGTACTGAGTTACTGACATTGCAATGGAGGAGGGGCCTTGACTGTAAACAGAATTATTAATCATTAAGAGGGACTCAGCTAAACACAATACATCATCAGAGTACAGGGATAACACATGTAATTTAACCCTTTCAATCATCAAAGAAAACGAAGACCAGGGCTGGAACTTGCCCTCCTCCCCTTTGCTCAACGCCCGTTTTGAGTGAAAAATCACTTCGCTCACATACGAAAACAATCCACATAATTCTTGACGGTATCGATATTGAGTAGGTACCGGCGGTCGCAGACTTAAATTTAAGATCCAATGAATAACAATGCATCTTGCCAACCAGTAGATCCAGAAGGGCCTCTCGACTAAGGATACACTGCGCCGGTAAAGACAGGTTGATATATTGATTTTAAAAATAATTTTTTAAAAATAAAAAATATTATTTTAATATAAAAAATATCTTATAAAATTATCGGCAACTATTTTCCCACAAAAATCTAATTGTGATAATTTTCTTTTTCGATCACTGAAAGAAGCGATCACGCTATTCTGATAACCGCACAACAGGTTCACAAGCTACAAATATAGGATATGATCTGAATAAACTAATTAAGGCTTCATATGCAGTAGATTACAATTTGCATTTTACACAACCAAAATATAAACAATATCTCGTACACGCATAAATCCCACTTATAATTGTTCTTCAAACTTTGTTTTTTCCAAAAAGCTACCGCGGTGCAAAACACACAATGGTGAAAGAAAAAGCCATCAAACTCTGTTAAGTTCCTTCCTATTGGTAAAATTAAACAAGACACGAATCATTCCCGAGTGACAATTGAGGGAGGAAAGTACAACAAAAGGCTTTTCTATTACAATCAACAATCTGGAAAACCCTAACCGCCGCAGCAGCAGCAAACGTAGGTTAATTTGCCTGCCAACAAAACCCAAGGTGAAGAACTCACATAATGGCCCCGTGACAAGGAACTGTGATCGATGATGGGCTACCTATGAACAGTATAGGTGTACAACATATGTATTGGAAGCACAAATCAAACATATATATATTATGTTTATGTTGGACCAGCAATGTAATCATCAAAGTCAGCTAAAAAGGTTAGCTGGAGATGGTAAAAAGTAAGATTTATTCAAAGAAACCAGAATCTGCTAATGCGTAGCCAATCAAGACTAAATCCAGTTGACATGCAGGATGATCACTTCCACTTCTTAAATTTCCCTCCTCCGTGCTTCTTCCCAAACTTCCCACGCTTGAACTTTCCACCGCCGTGCTTGCCGCCGTGCTTGAATTTTCCATGACCACCACCATAGCCCCCGCCGTAACCACCATGGCCTCCGCCGTATGCGCCATGGCCTCCGCCGTAACCGCCATGGCCTCCCCCGTAACCACCACGGCCTACACCTTGAAGCGCATGGGCACCATAAGCGGCAGCAGCAGCAGCAGCCCCCCCAGCAAGCAGCCCCCCAAGGCCCCCACCACTATGTCCTGAAAACATAAAAGAACGAGACTCGTCAACATATAGGACCCCGTAACATACACAGTTGACAAACGAGAACGTAGAATATCCAGGAAATAAATAAACATCTCATCCACCGATTTTCTTTCGGGAAAAAGATAATACTAGGCCTCAGATTTTCATAGTAAGACTTGTATGCAACCATCACGCCGGCAACCAGAAAGATTAGAGAATTATTAAACTTATATTCCTTTCTCTCTCTCTCTCTCTCTCTCTCTCTCGGCAGTTTAAACTATTGCAAAGATTGAGGAAATGAACAAGATACCTGGTTGGTGGGGAGCTGATGGGCCAGGAGGATAACCAGATGGTGGGTATGCACCGGGAGGGTACCCAGCGGGAGGGTAGCCCTGTGGGGGATACCCTTGAGGTGGATAACCTTGAGGTGGATAACCTTGAGGGGGATATGCTCCAGGCTGTGGAGGATATCCAGGAGCACCATGACCAAAACCATGACCAAAGAGACCTTTTTCCTGCTCGTCACCATTCTTGTCCTTATCTTTTCCACCTCCCATGTTTTGTCAGGGAAGAATAACAAACTGTGCCTGCATATTTTGTTACAAAAAAAAAAAAAACTGTTAGTTTGTCTGCAGATATCTTCACACTTAAATCAAAGGGATTGAATCTCGTTGAAATGGTCTCAAATACAAGCTATTAAAAATGATCATGGATGATTATTAATTGGAGTGAAATACCAAATTAAATCAAATCTTGAAGAAAACCAAAAATCACTGAGAAAATAAAATCTCAAAAGGATTGAATTGATTTCAAGAAATTGTAATAATAGACGACAAAGAGAGTAAGAAGAGAAAGGGAGGAGAAGAGAAGAGAAGAGAAGGGGAGGAGAAGAGATGCATTATCGTACCGATTGAGATAGCGGTGTTGTGATCGAGATCGAAGACTTCTTTTCTTAAGACAGAAACAAACTGTTGAGACCTTCCCGTGGCTCCTTCTATATATATACTACTTCTTTAGGTTGGTGATATTAATAATCAATAACGACTCGTCTCATCCACTCCTCCTCTCACGCGTTTATTTTACGCGGATTTGACACGTCTTTTTTTATATATAAGCTAATCAAAGCACAGCACTGCACTCCCCCTTTCCTTGGCTTGCATCACGCATTCATGCATCCAAGGATTCCGCTCCTCCCCTTTTTATTTTTTTATCTCGTTAATTTCATAGCTTCTGTCCATTTCTTCTCAGAACTTTATTGATAAATAGTGAAATATTATGAGAGTGGTTGACAAAAAAAACTATAAAAAAACACTTTTAAAAAATATCTATATTATGAAAGCACGAGTTCCTTGGATGGTGCAGCTTGATTGTAGGAAAAAGCAAAATTCTCAATTTAATTCTGAATTCTTGAGGAAAAAATAAAGAAGAAAAATCACAAAATATCAAATTGATACAAAGTGCGTTGCCTGATCTTAATCACCAAGTCGACACAAATCCATGGTGTATTCCTTTCCTATTTGACAATGACTTCCTACCTCTAATGAGCATCGAATTGGATTCGGTTGTCCATTTCGTTTTCAGTTTATCAAAAAAATAAAAAAAAAACTCAGACTAATATAACTCCTTTTTTTTAATAATGAAATATAGCAATTTTATTTTATGAAAATAATGCAAAAAAAAAAAAACACAGTTATTTTGCCCAAGCCAGACGAAATCAGCAAACATGATATCCCAAAATTTTGCCCATGCCATTATTTTTTCCCCTGCACTGAAGTAGCAAGAATGACCACAGCACATTCAGGCAGAGCTAAGACACGTCAAGCCACCCTGTAAATTTACATCAAAGCAGAGATAGAAGAAAGAGAGTGAAAGAAGAGGTAGGGTTAAGGAACAAACTCTCCCTTTGAATCAAAGGATAGAACTTCTACATACATGCAACTGTTGGATAAGCAAATCTTAAGTATTCATATGTTCAACTGATGACATCCACTGCCATTTCCATACATTCAGCTGATCCATCCACCTCACAGAGATCAAAGATTAGGATCAGCAAAACCTCAAAGCAGCTTCTAGCTCCTTATCATCATCACAGTTATATCCCAGCAGATAAGCTCGTGCTGTTACATGTACAAACACAAATATGAGATCCATGTACAAAGAACTTTTTGCAGAAATAATAAGAGCATGGAGCTGAGTTCAAAGCAGATTCAATTACCAAAACGACCAGATCCCATGAATGGCTCTGCTTCATCAGTCAAGCCGCCTTGTTGCTGGTCCTAAATATATAGAAGGGAAAAGAGGAATTAGAAACAAATATGAAGTGGAGATGCCACTAGCCGTTTCTTAGCAGAGTGGGGGTGCAGAAAAGTATGCTACGGCGCAATGTTAAGTATAACCTCCTCCCACTATCTTCTGACAGGAATGGTCTTCCTTCTCTGCCTTATTGTGGGAGTGGGAAGCTGGTATTCTATTACGAGATGTACGAGCCAGAGGAAAATTTTAACTTACAGGATCAGGTTCCATTTCAGATGGCAAGAGCCACCTATCAAAGCAATGCCCAGATATTGTACAGACCAAAAGCTCATTTGTAGGGTCCATAATGACTTCTCTGCATGTATCATCACACACTGAAACAGAGAAACATGAAATTAATCACCATGCAGTGACATCATTAAATAAAAGAACATTTGCACAAAGTTAAAAAAAAAAAAAAAAAAAAGAATTTCCTACCATGAACATTTCCAGTTTTCTCACAAACAAATACATCTCCAAGCTTGAAATAAGAACAAGTTTCTCCTGAACAAGCATGGTCAGTGACCACCTTATCAGTCAGGCCTCTGCGGCTTTTCCATGTAGACACCTGATCAGCAATGGTCTTGTCAAGAATTATGCGGTCATCCTTCACCTTCACATGGTAAACAAATAAATGAGAAATAATACACATAACAGAACATAACTTTTCCATAATGTTGCATATCCACTATCAAGCGGATAAACAAACTACTGTCAAGCATGCACATCCCTGAATCTGCTATTAGATGCTCATACGACAGAGACCTCAGAGCTAATCTAGAATTTGTAAATGATAGCTGTTTCACAAAGCCGGGCAGCCCTTAAAATAATAATCATAAATTAAAAATTAGTGTTATTCTTCAGTCAATAGAGGTGGGCTAAGACTTTTAACTTTCAGGATTTTTTTATCAGAGAATCGTATAATCTAAAGCCTATTCAGAATAAACAATTCGTTCCATGAAAAATAACTAAAGGCTGGGAGCAACATCAACAAACAGTAACAAACTCCTCCATGACATTAGAGAGAGAAAACGAGAAGAAAAAAAAGGGTTCAAGCAACAACAGCCTGTTACCTGTGAAGGAAGAGGTGTTTGGCTTCTCTTTGCTGCATTCATTTGAACATAATATTCTTTAAACTCCGGTGGGCAGTTCCTAACAAGCTTAACCATGTCCTCTTCATCACGCTGCAAAATGTAGAGGCAAGGCTTCAATAACACTGCTACCCCAGCTTTAACTCATTGTGGGGGTGATATGATGCTGAAAAGTAACAATAGAAATATCCTAAAACCTAAACTGTTGAGCAGCTTTTAACACGAAGGAGGAATCTATGTTGATTTCTTAGAACTGGAACAGGATCAATGCACGTGGTTAAGCAAAATGTTGATCACGGATGAAATGTTGGACAGCAAGCTAGAGGGATTTATGGTGGTAAATAGCAAAACAGCTATTGAGTTTAATTTTCCTTTTTAAGATTCCCACTGGCAGTTAACCAAATGAAACTAGAGTTCTGCGCTGCTATTGCTTCAGAGTTCAGACTTTTGAGGGAGTTATTTATCAAAGATAAAGAAATGAAGGGCAAAATCACTTGCAATGGAGGAGGTTTCTGAGATAACTTTTTATTTAGTTAACTTTTACATGGAGAGAAAATTGAAGGAGCCACCTGAATGTACAGCTTCTTCCAAGCATTCTCGCATATCTTTGTAGCAGGGGGCAAGAAACCCCATCGCATGCAATACCTGCCAAATTTTGGGAAATGAGAAGCATGTCCTTGACTGGATGATACAAATATATATGAAGAATGCATAGCTGAAGTACAAAATATATCAACAAGACCATAGAGGGAAATTGATTGAAGCAGGAATAGAATTGCAAAGATTATCACGTTAAAATTAAAATCATAGCTACTGGCGGGGGGCAGGAAAAAAAAAATCAAGTCCAAAGTAGAAGAACAGGGGGCGTTGATGGATTTCTGAAAAGAGAAAGCCATCATTTGAAATCAATAATGATAAAAAGTAGCAAACTTTGGTAGCACAAATCAGTGTTCTCTATCACTCGCAGGAGAGATGAAAGAGAAATATGGAGAATCAATAGTATTGTTTTTATTTTTATTTTAAATCATATTCCTATAAAATCTTTGAAAAGAAGTGTGGAAAACACAAGAACACGGGTTTATAAAAACCCCAAGCTAAAGTCATAAAGAAAGAAAAGTAAGAGGGAAAACAAGACCTGGATGCTAGAATTCAATCAATGTGAAACATGAAATGATACCGATACCGATACTAGCAGAAAAGAAAAGAAAAAATGAGAAGGAAGTACAGACAGGCGACGCCATAAGGACTCATCAGAGGCTGCGAAATTCAGAAATCTACAAACTAGAGAGCAAGCTATGAGATCCTGCGAGAAATAAATAAATATTTTGGATCATTAGCAACAAATAAGTACTTAAATAAATAAAAATAAGAACAAGTGTTACCTCAGAGGAAAGGAATTTGAGGATGTGTGGAAAGAGCTCAGGAGGGATCTTGCTCAAAACTCCACTCTTTATCCTCCTTTGCTCACCCTTGTTATTATTATTATTATTAGCTTTCTTTTTCTGATTTTGCTCCTTCTCTTCTTCTTGTGTTTCCTGGAAACGAACTCTCTTGCCTTCTGGTTCACCTTCTTCCTTCTTTGCCTCCTCTGTCTTCTCCTCCTCCTGAAAGTTAATGATCAGACTTTTAAAACAATCCAAAATATCGAAATTAAATAAACTAAGGATACCTGATCTTGATCGGAGACTTCAGAGAGGACCTCCGATTCCAGGAACTTGGCCAAAATCTCGTCTTCCTCGTCTGAGATCGTCATGCGGGGATCTGCGATTGACTTTCCAGTAAATTCGCCGGCGATTGGGAATGGGTGCTTGAACGGAGTTTTTAATAATAATTAAAAAAAAAAAAACTTCGTTGCGTTGCGTGATAGATGTTAGATACGAGGAAGATAAGCCTAGGAGCCACCAACACGAACCACCCGCCCACGTTGGATTATCGGGTGGGTCGGGTACAGATGTAGTGTTTTTTGTTTTAAAAAATATGAAAAAACATTTAAAATAAAAAAACACTTTTAACCAAAAAGGAAAGCTTCATTTTCACCATTATAGATTCATTAATATTCAAATTCTACATTTGTAATTTAAAAATTTGTGATGTTGCCTTTATTGTTTCCATAACATTCCAATATAACCCATAGCCATCGAATATCATACTTTTATAATTTAATTTTTGAGTTTTTTATTATTATTTCTAAGTGTTTTTGTGAGATATTATAAAATTTAAAAAGATTATAAATGAAAAATTAAGAAAAACAATAAAAAAATAGAAATGATAACTATATATATATATATATATATATAGATATATATAAAGAGGATCTTACAAGTAAATCGTATAGATTCAATAGTTAATATTAAAAACAAATTACATGAAAGCAAACATGTAATTTATAAGTTAATTTATAGGTAATTTAGGTTTAGAATAAGATTGAGATGTATGAGAGTAGTAAATATTATTTTTTAAAATATTTTTTTATTTTAAAATATATTAAAATAATATTTTTAAAAAAATATATTATTTTTGACATCAGCACATTAAAATAATCTAAAAACATCAAAAAAATTAATTTGAAGTAAAAAAATTCAAGTTTTTTAACAAGCATAGTTGAACCAGTTAGTTTAATATGCCTTGTAGTCAATCAATTGGTTACACGTGGTATTATTATATTCATGTAAATACATGTTTATTATTAATAAAGTTTTTATTTATCTTTAATATTAATATAATATTATATTAATGAGTCTAATATTTGATTTATAAATCAAGAGTAAATATAAAGTTTTTGAGGCAAAAATGTTTTACAAAAAAAATTATAAAATTATTATAATTATGAGATTCATATTGCATCAAAGCATTGTTTCTAAAATGTTCCCAGTCGATGCCCTCTTAAATACTGAACATTCATTAAAGTCGTAGAGATTAGTACATATTATTATTTTTTTTCTTTATGAAAGGAACCAGTTATTCTCATAAACTGAGGTATATGGGATACCTAGAACTAATATGTAAATGTTAATCATAAGACATGTATACTGAATTGACCCGCATGAGAATTTCTTATAGAGAGATCACTTATGTTTATGGAAAGGCTCACGTGATAATTGTGTAAGTGATCATTAGACTTGAGATCACTAAGTTAACTTATATAGAGAATGTTATGCTTTGATCATGTTACATGTTATTTTAATCGAGGTAACGGAAAGACAAACATTGCTATATGAAGGTACTTGAGTGATCAAGAGAGGATTCTTCACCCTAGATGAATTAGGAAAAATGTTCCATCTGTTCTTAAATAGTATTAACCGAGAAATCATTAGCTAATATGGAATGAGATTTGAAAAGGGTTTCAAATCTTATTCAAATGATCAATAACTATTATGTAAAGAACAAACACAATTTAACATGGCAGGCGTACTCCATGCTTTAATGTCAAATCATAACATTATTAATGAAATGATATTAATTACACTGAAAAGCTAGTCACTGAAAAGTTAAGTCAAATCACTTATGACTTTTCTAATATTTAGAGGATCATAACACGCTGCTAGATAATGCACATGATCTTCAAATATAAATTAATCAATTGTTGAATTGATAATAAATTAAACTATTTAATTTATTTAATTCTATTTAATTAGAATTATAATTTATATTTGAGCCAACATATTAGGAACCTAATGAGTCACACATATTAAAAATCATTAGTCAGAAATTAAACTAAGATGATTTAATTAAGTATGACTTGATTAAAATATATTTTAGAAATTAAGGATTAGAATATAATTAATATAGGGATTATATTTCTAGACTTAGAAAATTAAGTAAGGACTTGATTAAGTTAATTTCTAAAATTGTTTTGAATTAATATATGGATATTATTCAGGAGACAAATTCATATTTTGCTAATTTATAGGGTTTTTTAGATTTCCTATAAACAGTAAGATATGCCTCTTATTTAGAGGTGGTTGTTTGTTAGACAGAAAATTACGTAAGTGATAAAATAAAGAATTAACACTCTAGGCATAACAATCACTCTCTTCTAATAAGAATTTAGAAGATTTCTAACTGGTTGTTCGTGTTAATTATCATTGGAGGCCGGATAATTGGACGACTTGTGGTTTGCAACAATCCAGCCCTTAAAGAATTATTCAAACCCAAAGAAGATCATATCTCTAGGTAATAAATTTTTAAATAACTCTAGATCTGTCTAATGAGATCCTAGAAAATCCTAAATAATTTTATTTTATTGTGTTTCACTGCGTGTATACTATTCGGGAACCCAACAGAATGACACTCCTAAACACTCCCTTAATATTATTATCAAAGGTTTTAACTACACCTTAGTTTCAAAAGTGAGAACTCACCAAGAGATTTATAGAACAACTACTTTTTTAACCATTTCTTTATAGATAGTGAGTTGACCAAACTAATGAGAAACTCCATTAAAGCTTTTTTGAGTGCCCTTCAAACCTATAGCTTGCATTACCACCATTGTATGTTGGTTGAGGGAGTGTGAGATCCATGGGGATGGTTTAGGATTCTGCTGGTCCTAATTACCAAGAAATATTGATGTGTTGGTAATTTTCTTCTTGTGGATGGATGAAGCTAAATACTGATGGAGCTCATAAGAGAGTTCACTAGCGGGGTTACAATAATTGGGATGTTACACGATCATGTTGTGTGTGGTTGAAAGGTTTCTCCTATCATATTGAGGAGCATGGAAACAAGGTCATAAAAAGATTGTTCTTGAAGTTGATTCAAAACTAGAAGTGGATTTAATTGACCATGATCAATCTGGTGAGGGAACTGTCTCCCAATTCCTAACCGGTCCACTCTATTCTCAATTTCATCCACAGGTCTTGGCAAGTACAGCTGCAATATGTCCATCGCTAGGCAAATCATAGTATGTATTGATTGGCATCTCATGCTCACTCTTTGAATATTGGGATTTTTCATTTTAACGATGCGGTATATTTTAGCGTTGATTTAAAATATTTTAATTAAAAGTTAAATAAATATTAATATTTTTAATTTTATGTGCATGTTTATGCACTAAAAAATATTACTTTACAAAAAGATTTGATGAAAATGTTTATGGACAATAAAAAAGATTTGAGTCTTTAGATTCAAAATTTTAGGTTTAGTATTTAGATTATCAACAACTGGGCAAATTAATATATTGTCATTCACATTGCACCAAGACACAATGCACTTTGTAATGTAATATTCATATAAACCATGCATTTGTTTTCATTTCAATCAACAAAATTTTAATATTTGCAATTTCATCCTTCTAAGTTACAGTAGCATTGTTATTTTTTTTTTACATTTCTTTCAATTATCTCGCATGCATTGAGTTTTAAGGGATATTCAAAGATTGATTGAATTTTGATTTTGCAAAATCAAATTAATTGGATTTGAAAATAGAAATTAAAAGAACCAGAACCAGTTTTAACAAAGAACAACAAAACATGCCTAATTTAGAATTTCACATGAAAAACATCCATTTGATCCCTTAAGTTTTATTTTTTTTGTTAGTTAGTCCTTGTTGTTTTGGCAATTCATGTTTCGGTACCACACTTCATTTTCTTTATTTTTCAATCCATGGATGTTGAGAAAGCAGAGAAAGTTGTCAGAAAATATTGAGGAAAGAGAAAATGCTAGGATGACTACATTCTAGCTATCAAAAAGGCTGATTTTTGTGTCAATGAATTCATCTTCTCAAAAGAAGTTCAATAGAGGTGGTATTTTCCTATAACCATGCAAGAAAAAGTTGATCAAGGTCCATTATTTTTTTTTTTAATTCGTTAATTTTTCATTTTTTTAGGAATCAGGTGTCATAAGGTTGGAAACGAGTTTATTGAGGTTATAATGCCTTTTTTAAGTATTTTTGAGTGGAAACAAGCTATAAAAAATAAGTTTTAGGACTCCAAAAACTTAAAGCCTAATTTTCTGGTCACCAGAGATAACTAAAAAGTAGCTCAACATGCAATAGATTGTTTGCCACAACAGATGATTTGTTTTCTATTTATATAAAAATCTAATGCTTGATATTTTTTTTTGTTAAATTGGACGTACTATGTGTCACTTGCAATAGTAGATGATATGTCATCTACTGGTTGAATTCCAACCATCTCAGGTGCCTAGAAAGTCGGGTTTTAACTTTTAGAACTCACCAAACTCATTTCAACTTGAAAACATCTACGAAACACCCTAAAAATCTTAATAAACCCATAACTAACCTTAAATAAGCTTTTTGTCGATAATTGTTTTTAAAATTAACCCAAATTTTTTTCCAAGTCCTAATCTATTTTTTTTCCGACAAGATGAATGACTAAAAACACCTCAATAGCACTCTCTCGTAAAATAGAACTCATTGACACTAGGATCAACTTTTTTTATTGTCGAAATGTGGTCAACCGACAACTTTCTCTATTCTCCCTCGCTTTTCAATGACTTTTTTTCTCTCAAACTTAGAGATTGAAACATGAACAAAATAAAAGTTTTAAATCAAAACTTAAAATTCTAAAAGTAATGGGACTAGAAAAGAAGTCAACGAAGAATATGTTGGCTAAAACGTATTTTTTCACGCAAATTTGAATAGCCTTAGCATGCGAAATTGAGGAAAAGGTTTGTTCTCATGCAAGTCAAATCTCACGAGATGTTGTATAAGACATGACTTGAGTGAGAACATCTTTAGTGAGTGAGACATTAATGGTGGGGAGGATTAAAGAATCCTAACGAAGCCATTGAATATATGGAGGATTGAGAATTTTGATACCAGCACTTGTGCTGAGATGAAGAATATTAATTTCTTGAGATGGGATTGAGATTGTGTCGTCAAGGTAACCAAAGATACCATGACCTCTAAAATAAGGCAGGGTTTGAGCTTTTCATACAGGATAGTTGGAGAAGTTGAGTTTGATGCTGATAGTGAATGGGAGATTGGAGAGGGACAGGACAATGAAAAGAGGATCAGTAGAATTATTAAAAAACAAAGTGATGACACTGTATGTTTGATGTGTTTTACCTATAAAATTGATTATTTTGGTTTTGTGTTTGTTGGTGCAGATTTTATGGCTGCCTTGGTTCTTGCTATGCATCGTTAATCTCTTGGGAAGTAAGTTTTGTTGTTTCGACTTCCATAACAACTACGGTGACTATTATATGCTTCTGTAAATTAAAAAAATAGTCTGATAAATATCAATGACATTGTCTAATTGAATGGTAACTGGATCAATATGTTCGTGAATACTTTGGACTGCATGCAATTTTCTTTTCAAAACATGTTAGTTAGTAGCTACATTGATGCACATGCAAGTTGCAACTATTAGAACTAAGGTAATAGCTCGATAGAATCATGGAAATATATACATTATATTTATATGTATCTTCAAACTTTATCTTCATTCTCACAAGACGCATCACAATGCGGATATGTTGCACTGCAAACCCAAACAACCGCTCTCTGGACACTGGAATATTTCACTTAGACGAGGCCCCTGTTGGTCGATTGTCTTTGTAACTGTTATTTTTATCTAGAGCTTTAGCTCTCATTCTGATCGGGGAAAAAAAACACAAAAATAAGTTAAATGCAACATTTTCAGCCACAAGTACACATAGAAACTAAGTTCCCATTCACATGGGTACGCTCTGAAAATTGGTGCTGATCAGAAATACTTTACAACAAGTTGCTTGATTGTGAAACGAGTATTTTGTAGAAACATTGATGTCGCCTGATCTATCATCCATGAAAACTTTTCCAGAAGACGCAAGCAGCGGGTTTCTCAACACCCTGTTCTCCTAGTACTTGAGAGGAAAGTTACGACGCCTACAAACTCATTCTGATTATGAATCAGACCGATGGAAGAGGCGGTGAGAATGCCTTTTACCCCTACGCTGCCTATCAGATTTGGAATCAGTGGATAAGTGAGAATAAGATTGCTTGTCCCTGCCACTTCTATGATGCCTCTCAGAGTGGAAGTATACAGTCGAATATGAATCTTTTTTTCTGCTGTTCTTACTTCTACACCTGTCAGAATCAGATTCGGAAGAGTAATAATGTTTTTGCTTGCTCTTTTTATTCCTAAGATTCTTGTCAGAGCCACAATCTTCAGAAGAATAAGAATGCCTGTGCCTGTTCCTTTTGGAAGGCTTGTCAAACTCGAAATCTTCGGATGAACTTGATTCGGAACGATCCAGCCTTTTCTTCTTCTTTTTTCTTTTCTTCTCTTCCTTTGATCTCTTCTCCTCCCTGTTGGAAGGTGAAGATAACCCATTTTCTTCAGAAGCCCTTATTTCTCTACTTGGCGATGACTCCTTTTTGTGCTTACTCTTTTTTGACTTCTTTTTCCGTTCACTTGGAGAGAAGTTAGTCAGCAAATCAGGGATATTACCTCCACTGAGAAACCCTAGAAAATGGATGAGATGACACTTAGAGCATAACATCATGACATCCCAAAGGTTAAATTTCACAAAAATGCAATAAAAATTCCTGCTACAGGAAAAAGCACGTACCTCCATATTCATCAAATATGTCCTCGGCAACAATTTGCTGGTTGGGATCATCTGGATTAAAACCACCACGAGGAGGACTCAATCCTGGTTTTTGCTTCAGCTCCCACTTAAGTGGCTGCAAGGAGTAACAAAAATAAATTCTAATGAGAGGCTCGATGTGTTTGTAAATGAGCTGCATGAAAGTAATTGCAGTTGAACAAATAAATAAAAAAAAGCACTTGCAAGCTGCCAGCCTGCCACTAATCATGCTTTCAAAGATGACTCCAGAAGACCATTACAAATTGAGTCATATTTATGCTGAGCTGTGCTGTTGTTGCTGTCAAATTGATTTGTTTTTGGTGCAGATTTATGAAATTTTTTGTATGAGCTTTATATAACAAGGTTAAAATAGGTTACCACTCTAAAGGCAATTCAACTTGCAAATAAAAAACAATCATTTTTTTTTGCATATTTCCTACCGATGTCTGTGCATGGTTCATCAAAAATGGTTGTCATAAGCAAATTAGTTTTGGACCAAAGCTTTTCATTACTGAGCTTGTGCGAACCAAAATATAAATACGGGATTGACTCAAGTGCTTACTTAGTCTATGTGGGTGTGGGTGTGGGTGTGGGTGTGGGTGCATGGGCGTGTGCAAGCAGCATTAAAAACTATTGGATATCTAAATATTGTATCCATACATTCTCTAGTTGATTTTACATTTTTAAGGCATGCTATTATGATAAAAGAATGATGATAATGATTCACAAAAGACCTTTTTCTTTCCATATGTGGATCAAAGCATAATTCTGCAAAGAGAAAACTCTGATACAAGATTGAGCTGTGACAACCATCACTGAATTTCTGCACAGCAAAATTGAAAACAATACCAACCTCGCTAGGATCTGTTTGAGCCACGATTGCAGTCAGGGGATCATCTCTTTTCAGACGACTCTCCTCGTTAGGCATTATAACATCTTTCAGTGGGCATTCACGATCACCACTTTGGTGACCATACTTTCCGCATCTTAAGCACTTTACATTGCGCACTTCAATTCCAAATGGCTTCACCCTTGCAGGAACACCTGTCTCCAGGCTGAAAAACATCAGGTTAGCAAGCAAGGCCCACTACCAAGTGGCTGCATATACATGATGATTATGCAAACAATGGCACTTGTAATTAGAGATACAGCAGGCATCCACAGCACTAGAGCCACATCAATTTACTTGACTGCATATACATGACAATATGCAAACAGTAGCACTTGTAATTAGAGACATTGTGGGCTTTTCTAGCACTAGATCCATGACAATTTAATTGGCTGCAGCCCTGGGAGAACTAGAGGTGTCTCACTGTCTTGTTCACAGGGCATTATCTCTGCCACATTCTTCTTCTTCTTTCTTTTTTTGTTTATCCTACTCTGTACATTATTCAGAACAAGGATATTAGGAAAAAAACTTAACTTGCAGTATATGTGGCCAAATCGAAAGAGTAATTGGTGCTTATTGGGTGATCCTAAAAGGATTTAAGGGTTCGAAATGCAGGGATCAAAATGGTTTATACATACTATATTTACTTGGGAGAACACAGTGGATAGTCTTGCTTTACCACAGAAGAAATGTCTAATTAAGCATAAAGTGGGCCACATTCCAAAATGCAAGTCTGGTAACCCTCAATAAAATGCAACAATCTCATCCACTAAAGAATCTCCCATAAACAAAGATGCACACACCATTAAGAAGTGGTTTAAGGATAGAACAAAAAGATGGCAAAATCATAAAACACACGAAGCATAAGCTGGCAAGTGACAGAGAAGATGAGAGAAACATACCGCGGAGCATTGGTGAGGACTTGAAAATCTTCTTGGGTGGGTAAAGGACGGCCAAAAGCATCTTTAGGCCTTGGTTTCTTCTTGTCATCACCAGGGACTGATTCGGGATGCCTGCAAAGAAGCAAACAGTATAATGAAATGAGGTTGAAAAGATAGTAAGTGTTACAAGTAGAGAAGAAAAGAACAAATACATGGAGTTGGAGGATGATGAGGCGGCGGCAGCCGGGGGTTGTGAAGCATCTGCAATCTCAGCGGCCTTGGCACTTTCAGCATTGTAACCAGGAGGGCGAACATACATGAAGCTAACAGCTTTCATCATCTCTATCTGGCAGCGTATTAACAAAATCAAGTGAAATCTAATTCAATTAAGATTTTCTTTGTTTTAAAAAATAAAAAGAAAGAAAAGGGAGGATGGTAGGGAGGGAGGCACCTTCTCCTTTTCTTTCTTAGAGATAAGAGCAGTTTGCCTGAAGAATTCCTGTTCTTGAGCATACTGTTTATTTTAAGAAACCAAAAAAAATATTATAATCGCTGTCAGTTTAGGAAGCTAACAATAAAAAAAAAAGAAAAAAAGAAAAAATAAGAAGAAGAACCTCGCGAGCAACTTCTTCAGTACGGCGTTGGCGTTGAGCGTGGGTCTGTTCTGCGATCCATTTGCGGCGTTGATTAGGATAGGAAAGAGGATGCCATGGCTTCTGGTTCAGGTAGGAATGGCTCCAGGCAGTGCCGGATTTGTTCTTGTAATCAACCTCATCACCTCCTCCTCCTCCACTCTTCTTATTATTATCGTCGAATACCTTGCTCAGCCTTATCCCTCCTCCTTCTCCCTCCATCGTCTGATTTCTTTCCGATTTACAATAGAGCAGAACAGAAGGAACTAATCAAATCAACAGACAGCGAGAAGAAGAAGAAGAAGACGGTAGTCCTTAGAGGTTAAGAAAAGCAGCAGGATTCGTCCTAAGCCAAAGCCCATTAAGTCCTTTCTGAGTTGGGCTAGTAGAAAAGCAATCAATCAATTAGTTCAGTCAAGAAATGGACTGGGCCCTTGACCTTCCATTCCATTTACGGTACTTCATTAGCAACCAACCAAAGAAACACACAAAAACTGCTCTCTGTTTTTTTTTTTTTTTTTAAAAAAAAACAAGTAAATAAAGAAATTCAATAATACAATTGATTAATACTTGAAGCTGGGATGGACATCAGAAGAAGAAGAAGAAATAAACCGGAGAAAGAGAATAGAAAATTAAATTTTGAGGAGAAGAGGAATATTGGCAAGTCTGAATGTAATCTTCTCTCTCTTTCTTTTTGTTTATTTCTCCTGTAAATATTAATAATTAAAATCGAGTATTGTAGAATCTTCTCAATCGACGTTTATGCATGAATCATAATTCTCATTCTATAAGTGTAAAGTATTGGTTTGATGATTAAAAGAATTTGAGTAATTTATTATAAAAAAGGCGTTTCTAAAATCATTTTGAAAATGAATTAATCTCTCAACTGACATGTACATAAATATAAAGATATTTTAACCATCGAATAAAGAAATTATCATTTTGTTAAGAAAGAGAAGCCCATCATATTTATTATTGCCTATTAACTGTTTGATAGATGGTCCCTTCAATGTCCAATGTCTTTAATGTTTGTTTCTCAACAACTGCTGCTAATGACATTGCCGCTAGCATGCAGATTTTCCTGTTTATACATGTCAGCTCCCGTTCCTGTAGGACGCCTAGAGATCATTAATTATATGCCTGATTACCTTGTGATGAAGTTAAAAAATATAAGGTTAAAAAATAAAAGGATATTTGGTGTTCGGAACCGCATGATAAAGTATTTTGATCTTTTATTTTTAAAGAACTTCAAATTTACAAAGAAAATCTTGAATACTTGCAATAAAACAGTCATAAGTAGAGGACTTAAAGATTCTTTGATAAAAAAGTTAATATCTTTTGAAAGATAAAAAATATAAAAACATTATAAAGAGATACTCTAACAAGTATCAAAAGAGTAAAGAGTTAAAGATTATGAACTTTTTTTTTATAAAGCTTTTGCAGTATATTTATAGCTTATAAAAGAAAGGTTTGCAAGGTAATTATGTTGATAGCATTGAATGAGGGATAAATATCCCTTACCTGATAAGAATATAATAAGTCCTTAAAAGACTTTTATAAATATTCCTTGTCTAATAAGAATATAATGGGTTCTTGAAAGACTTTTATATTCTATAAAGATATATGGAGAATAGTGTTTAAGATATCAAGT